>ENA-OYZG01000198-OYZG01000198.1-human-gut-metagenome-genome-assembly--contig:-NODE-198-length-18822-cov-4.716790_pt1 | contig 18822 bp, 18 predicted proteins | sample MGYA00244071_ERZ653466 | MGnify/ENA primary metagenome ERZ653466 (study PRJEB26926, sample SAMN06165150) | human gut metagenome | biome: ENVO:00009003; feature: ENVO:2100002; material: ENVO:00002003...
TTCGGCTGGGGCTGATGCTCTCCTGCGGCAGCACGCAAACGCGGTATTTTGAACTTACGATCCGGCAGAAAGGAGCGAACGACAATGGCGAAGAATAGGCTGCCAGCGGCAGACGTGACCGAAGACCCGCACTATCACGATACATGGACGCTGCTGCGAAAATACCGCGATGTCGTCTGGAGTCTGGAGGTTTCCGTGCGTCAGGTTCGGAACCGGTTCCGGATCGACTACGGCAAGACGATCGAGGATTTTCTGGAATCCGTCTATCTGGCTGGCGCAGATCTATCCGGTACGGAGTTGGAGCATCAGGCGAGGTGTATCGAGCAGAGCCATAAAATGCTCTGCCTTGTAGACAGCGCTGTGGATCTCATGCGCGCCAAACACAAAAACGGCGAAGAATTTTATTGGCTGCTCTACTACGCCTACCTCTCCCCGCAGGAGTTACAGAACGTCGAGGAAATCATCGACCAGCTTCGCCCGCACATCCGAGACATCAGCACCCGGACGTATTATCGGAAGCGCAAGGAGGCCGTTGAGGTGCTTAGCTCGGTGCTTTGGGGATATACGGCGCAGGATAGTGCGGGGATCGTGAGGGAGTTTTGTGGTCAATAGCACAATGCGCCGAGTAGGAATAATCTTCTATTCGGCGCAATCAAGCATTTCTCTCAGTTCTCAATTCATTCAATATCTACGTCACCAACTGTGTCCAGATTATCCTGCGTGATGCCAAGTTCTTCGTAGAGGTGCTCTGCTGAGACAAACAGAGCGTAAGGACGTTGCATCGATCCATCGCCCAAAAGCCACCGGCCTTTTTGATGTTGCAGACAGCAAATACAAGAAGGACGCAACGTATCGGGACTATGCAGAAGTCACAGACAAAGTCTGGTTTTTCTTTGATGTAGAAACCAAAGACATTGGTGCATGGGAATCCAGACTGAAAATTATCAACCGCTTACGATCCTTGCGCAAGGATCCCAATATTAAGGTTCGCTTGCTGATGACAACTGGTTGTATTGAATACTGGCTCATGCTGCATTATGAGATGTATGCCCCGCCCATTCAGACTGTTGCCGACAAAGCTCGTGTTATAAATCGGCTGCTCTCCAAGGAACCGCTTTATAAAAAGGGCGACTCTGCTATAACCGCTAAAATCGCCCGTGCCTATCCCACGGCAGTCACAAATGCCAAAAGAACTGTATCAAGCTTGCTGCAGGACGGACTTCCCGGTATAGAGGACACAGATAAACGTAACCACTGGCTCTGCAAAAATGCTTGACATTTTCAACTGTATATGAGGCAATCGACTATTTATGCACCCTGAACGCGTAATCTCATTTAAGGATTTAGGTATACCAGAATTCTTTTTAGACTTTTCGTATATCGTTCGGCAGTAAATTTGATTTATTTTAATATTATCGCATTTACACTTGACTTTTTATACGATTTATGTAAAATAGAATCAAACATTACTGGAGGTGTACACATGAACCTTACATCCGAACCTACTTGCCTTGGCCTGTCCGAGATTAGTCACGCTATTGTCGAATCGCTGCGCAGTCCACTGGAAGACAAAATTCCGGATATGATGCAGGATTACGGCCTTACCGAACGGCTTGGTCATGGTCAATACCGCTGGAACTTCATTATCACGCAGCTTAAGGATACATGTTCCCATTTAGGCTGGATTGTTGATAATGGTCTTTGTCGGAGAGGTTCTTGGAAAGTCCCTGTACTTTTCTACGGAAAAGCACGCATCTTGATTACCTTCATGACGGAAAGCACGTTCTCTCAAGTTCGAAAGCGCCGTGACAAAGAAAAGCATTATCTATGCGGTGCTGCCGCGTTCAACCACAACGTCAAAGTACAGTATGAGCAGTTTGAACTGCAACTTCCTGGTATCCTCCCTACTGATGAAAAATGGATTGCCACATCCCAGGAGCAACTTACGCAGGCTGTTCGCAAAGACGTCGGGGATATAGCTGAACATGTACTTATTTTATTTGATACGCACTTTGACCGTTTGTTGAGTGTACGCGCCGTCCGGCTTACACCGTCTCTTGATATTTCATTTGAAGAAAACTGGACAGATTTTATTCACGATCCGTATGATGCCGAACAGGTTGTTACTCCTCAACCCAACGACATTGACGAAAATGAATTGCTTGTCTCCCTAAAATAATTTTCCAAAGTCCATCACAAGAGAGCTAATGTACAATGATATATGGAAACAAAATAAACCCAGAGCGACTAAAAGAGGCACGTCTTTTTCAGAAAATGACTCTGGAAGACCTAGCTATTGCCGTTGGAATTAACAAGCAGGCCATTTCTCAATTTGAGAACAGGAAAGCATCCCCCGATCCAATGACATTAAAGCGGATTGCCGATGTTTTACATTTTCCCTATACCTTCTTCTTTGAAAATGATCCTGCAGCAATCACTGGAAACACATATTTCCGCGCATTATATTCCAGTAAGAAGAAAGATCTTGTTTCACAGCAAGTCAAAGCAAAGTACCTTGCCAGAATCCATTCGATTCTGGCCACAAAAGTTCGTTTTATTGAGTCTAATCTTCCCTGCATCCCCACTGAGCCGCAAATATCAATCGAGGAATGTGCTATGCGCGTTCGGCAGCATTGGGAGCTTGGTGAGCAACCTATTGCCAATATGGTATCTCTTCTTGAGCGAAATGGTATCATTGTCGGTGAGTTTGCCACTGATAGTCGAGAAATCGATGCTTTTTATCAATACTCAGAAGAAAACAATCAGCCGTCGTACTGTGTGATCCTTGGCACTGATAAACATAGCTTTTATCGTCGTCAATTCAACTGTGCGCATGAATTAGGTCATATTATTCTTCACGAACGATATGACGATTTGAATGAGATTGACCGCGACGAATATCGGCGGCGCGAAGATGAAGCAAATGCGTTTGCCGCTGCGTTTCTTCTTCCAGCGAGAGCGTTTGGCCGGGATGTTTCAGTGTATCCAAATAAGCTAAGCCATTACATTCAGCTAAAGAAAAAATGGAATGTCTCTATTATGGCTATGATTATGCGGGCACACTCATTGGGGTATCTCTCTCCAAACCAGTATTCATATTTAATGCGTCAGATGAGTATGAATGGCTATCGGCAGAAAGAGCCACTTGATGACACCGTTGAGTATAAGCATCCTGTTGCGTTTAAGCAAGCGATTACCCTTTTACTTACCACTGGAAATATGAGCAGTGGAGAAATCATGAATATATTCTCCAGTAAAAAATTTTCCATTTCGCCTGAATTAGTAGAGGATTTATTAAACCTTGATCCCGGAACATTATCAAAGCGTCATGTAGAAGATAACATTCTTGTTTTTCCCCAACATAGCACCTAATTCATAAAAGCGAAATACACGCGCAAAGGGGCAAAATCGGACGATTCCGATTTTGCCCCGCATTTGTAGTGATGATTCCTACTGTCCTAAGTTTTTTACGATCTGCCTCAACAACAGTTTTTCTATAATACCTACATCATCTTAATTATAAAACAACGTTATCGTATTCGATACCTTTCACTACGCTGTGATTTAACCATCTTTTTGTTCATCATTTATATCCTTTTTACGGCACGTTTTCTGCTCGATTTTTCGCTCAAAAAAACTTATGATATGAGACCAAAAAACCTGCTTAGCTTTATCATCTGTGATGGTCTTCTCTATAATCAACAGTTGCTCCGTAACCTGTGTCTTTTGTTCAAAGCCACAGTTAAGAGCGTATACGGCTTTTTGAATTTTAGGCAAGAGTTCATCAGTCCAAATTGTCACAACATTGGCACAGTTTTGCTCTTTCGGCGCAAATCCGGATATGCTATACTGAAGATGCTCAAAAGCATATAGAACTGAATCTTGTTGCGAGCAGACGCCCGGATCGGGCGTCTGCTTTTTGCATCGGGAAAAGAAAAGGAGGAGCATCTTTGAACACTTCCAACAACCTGCCGCAGCTTCCGCCGCCGAGGAAAAGTCCGGGGCGCTGGCTCTATGCCGCATGGCTTGGCGTCAGTATCTTACCGCTTCTGATTCAACCGGCTTCTGCCACGACGATCTGGGAAAAGGCGACGGAGATCATGAAGGACGTCTATCAGCAAATTCTTCTCATCTCCACCATCGCCGCCATCGTCACCGCTTCTGTTGCGCTTTTGATGATGAATTTCTCACGCAGCGGCCGGACGGTCGAGGAATCGCGCGCATGGCTCAAACGTATTGCGATCACCTGGGCGATCCTGAACGGCCTTGGCTTCATCATGGCCTACGTCACGCCGTTCTTCTCCGGCGGTCAGTGGACGGCATAAAGCATGGGGATTCTTGACGGCGTTGTCGAATGGATCTCCGAACAGATCATGCACGGTCTGGACCTCATCAACACGTCGGTACTCGGTGCGCTCGGCTGCGGGATGGACACGTTTCTGCGCTACTTCCCGGCAGCTGAAACAATGTATGATATTTTTACCGCCATCGGCATTGGCTTGATTTTATTGATGTGGGTCTGGAACCTGTTTAAGAATTACTGGCTGGGCGCTGGCTTTGAAGCGGAGCATCCGGTCAAGCTGACGTTCCGCGCGATCATCTTCATCACGCTTACCTACTGCGCGAAAAGCATTGTCGAGATTGTCCTGAAGATCGGCGGCACGCCATACGACTGGATTCTGTCTTCCGAGCTGCCGCCGCTCAGCTTTGCGGATTTCAATTCCGTCATGCTGGTCATCATCGGCGCTTGCGCAAACGGAGCGGTCACGCTGATCGTGCTCATCATCGTTGTGCTGCTGGCGTGGAACTATCTGAAGCTGCTCTTTGAAGCCGCCGAGCGGTATATCCTGCTCGGCGTTCTTGTTTACACCGCGCCGGTCGCGTTCTCGATGGGCGGCTCTCAGTCCACAGCAAACATCTTCAAGGCATGGTGCCGGATGCTGGGTGGGCAGGTGTTTCTGCTGCTCATGAACGCATGGTGCCTACGGCTGTTTACCAGCATGGTCGGCACGTTTATCGCAAATCCTTTGTCCCTATAAGGAGTATCCATGAGAAAACGATTCTTTTTGAACTGTCTGCTGATGCTCACTCTTGTTTTAGTTATGTCAACCAGCGCGTTCGCCATTTCGGAAAGTGACGTAGAATCTGCAGTCAGTGCTTCGGGCAAGGAAGCCGTCTCCGGCAACGTGCTGGTGTGGTTCCTGTGCGCCATTGCCTTTTTGAAAGTGTCGCAGAAGATCGACAGCTTCTTGTCCAGTCTCGGTCTGAACGTTGGGCATACCGGCGGCTCCATGCTCTCAGAAGCAATGATCGCCATGCGCGCCATCAACACCGCGACCAGCGCGGTCGGCAGCGCATTGGGCAACCGCAGCCGTCACGGTTCTGCTCCTGCATCCGGGAAATCCGGCGGCGGAAGTGCGGCTGCGGCAGGCTTTTTCAGCGGCGGTCTGGTCGGCATGGCAAGCCGCAAAATCGCGAGCGATGCTGTGCGCACGGCAACGACGGAGAAAAATATCGTCCAGCCGCAGCAGGCGGAGTCGACCGTCAGCCGGACACACGCGAGCAGCGACACCCATTCCGGTTCGCAGACGGCTTCTGAGCAGCAGCGGCAGAACACCAGCCAGCTTGACCAGAATCAGCAGACGGTTTCTTCCCGCGCCGTAAACTCGGAACAGCGTGAAAAGTCCCAACAAGCGCTCCACGAATCCCAGCATTCTATGGATGCCAGCCAGTTGCATCAGGATACACAGACTGCGCAGGAACAGCAGTTCCACACGGCGCTGCATACGGAGGATCAGCAGGCATCGCATCTGACCTTCCAGTCAGAACAGGGCGAGTTTGTCGGCTCTGTGGTGCAGTCGGATGAATTTGAAGCAAGCAGTGAAGAAGCCAGAACGGAACAGTCGCAGGTCATGCAGTCTGCCTTGCAGCAGGAGCAGATCGGTGTTACCCAGCGCGAGCAGGCGCAGCATACCCAGCAGGATACGCAGACCGCCACCTTCAGACAGGTGGAATCGCAATCCCGGCAGCATACTGCGCAATCCGACAAACAGTTTTTCTCCGTCCGCAATGGCCTTTCCAAAACCACCATTGCGGAGCGGACGGTTCAAGCGCAGGAGAGCCCCGGCAGATTTCTGCATAGCAGAACAATGTCGGCAGCGCCCGCTTCTGCCCCAGTCAGCGAAGCACCCGCCGCCCGGTCTGCGCCGATCCCCTCTGCCCCCACGCAGTTTCACAGTTTCGGCGGAACGCTTTTTGCAAAATCACTTTATCAGGGCGGCGCGTTTGCCAACGACGTGATCGGCACGGTTGCCAAGGGTGATTACCGCACGACCGGCTCCATCACCGGCGAGACCGCGACGCGCTCTCTTCTGTCCTATATGGGCTTCACCGCGCTCGGAGAACACGCGCCCAACATCCCGCGCTATCAGGACGTGGAGATCGGCGGCGGCCGTATCACAGGGCGCGAGTTCACACCGGAGCACCCGGGCGGCATTGATTTTTGTATGTACCATGCCGACCAGTACGCCAAGCCGAAGGGCGATTACAGCAAGGTCTACTCCGCGGATGACGCCGCATGGTATAAGCAGTACGCAGCGGACACCGTAGAACGAAAGCCCTATCAGGCGGAGGACGGCAAGATCGCCTATCACGAAAAGATTGTGCAGAAGCTGCCGAATCCGCCGCAAAGAAAAGATCGGATGTGAGAACCTATGAGTCAGGAACAGCGGGACAGCTATGTGATCCCGCCAAATTTTATTGAGGGCGGTTCGTTCTTCGGCGGCTTATTCAAGGCGCGAAACGTGGTCGAGGCGGTCATCCTTGCCGCCGGCACCGGGCTTCCGATCCTGACGCTCTCGCTGACGCTGACCGTCCGGATCATCCTGCTCTGCCTGACCTCGCTGCCGCTGGCGCTTCTGGCGCTCATTGGGATCGCAGGAATGCCGCTTTCCTCCTATATCATTCTGTTTTTTCGCTTCCTCCGCAACCGCAGAAGCCTGAACAAAAGCGGCGGCAAAAGCAGCCGAAAACAGGCGATCCTCCCGACGTGGGATAAAAAGTCCGGCCCCAGCACGGCTGTGCAGCCCGCCGCCTACAAAAAGGACGGCAGCCGCATCCGCTTTGCAAAGGATACGCGCCGCCTGATGCTGGACACCGTCTATCGCCAGAAGAAACAGGCAGCGCGACCCGGCAATCCGCTTGCAGCGTATGTGCCGATTCAGAAAATCGAAAACGGCATTGTCTACACGACCGACCACCGATTTATCAAGATCCTGGAGATCGTGCCGATCAACTTTTTGCTCCGCAGCGCAAGAGAGCAGCGGAACATCGTGTATTCGTTTATCAGCTATCTCAAAATTGCGCCGGTCAAGCTGCAAATCAAGGTTATCACGAAACGTGCGGATATGAACCGACACATCGAAACCGTGCGCCGGGAGATGGCACAGGAGACGAACGAAAGCTGCCGGATGCAGCAGGAGGACTATCTGAAGCTGCTCAAAAAGCTCGGCTCCAAAGAAGCCATCGCACGCAGGTTTTTCCTCATCATGGAATACGAACCGCTCCCCGGCGCGAAGAAAGACCGCGAAGAAGCGGATGCCATTTCGTCACTGCAAACAGCGGCGCGGACGGCGGCAAATTATCTCCGGCAATGCGGCAACAGCGTTGTCCAGCATGAGAATGAGGACGAAGCCGCCGCCGAAATGCTCTATACCTTTCTCTGTCGCAGAGAAAGCACGGATATTCCGTTTTTGCAGCGCATCTCCCATATCACATCCAACTACATAAAGGCAGGCTGCTCCATCGACGAAATTCCCGTCGGTGATTTTTTTGCGCCTTCGCAGCTGGATTTCACGCATGGCAGCTATCTCTGCATCGACGGAACGTATTATGCGTATCTGCTGGTGCCGTCGGACGGGTATAAGTCCGAGGTTCCCGCGGGCTGGCTGAGTCTGCTGGTCAACGCCGGGGACGGCATTGACCTCGATGTGTTTCTGACGCGCCAGCCAAAGGATCGCATGATCCGCAAGCTCGGCCAGCAGCTTCGTATCAACCGCAGCAAGATCAAGGAAACCAGCGACACCAACACAGACTTTGACGACCTCGACAGCGCCATCCGCAGCGGCTATTTCCTGAAAGACGGTCTGAGCAACCACGAAGATTTTTACTATCTGAATCTGCTCATCACCGTGACGGCGGACAATCCGGATGATCTGGATTGGAAATGCGCGGAGATGAAAAAGCTGCTCATTTCGCAGGACATGAACGTGCAGAGCTGTAATTTCTGTCAGGAGCAGGCGCTCCGTTCGTCTTTTCCGCTCGTGAAGCTGGATAGATCGCTCTTTGAACGCAGCAAGCGGAACGTGCTGACGCTGGGCGCGGCAAGCTGCTATCCGTTCACGGCGTATGAGCTGTGTGACGACAACGGCATCCTGCTCGGCGTCAACAAGCACAACAATTCTCTCATCATCGTAGACATCTTTGATTCGCGCATTTACAAAAACGCCAACATCGCCATTCTCGGCACGAGCGGCAGCGGCAAGACCTTTACTATGCAGCTCATGGCGCTGCGGATGCGGCGTAAGGGTATCCAGGTGTTTATCGTCGCGCCGCTCAAAGGTCACGAATTTCACCGGGCCTGCTCCAACATCGGTGGCGCGTTCATTCAGATCTCGCCCGCGTCTCCCAACTGCATCAACGTCATGGAAATCCGGCAGACAGACCGCTCGGTCGATGAACAACTCGACGGCAGCACCGTGGAGCACTCCATGCTGGCCGCCAAGATCCAGCGGCTGCACATCTTTTTCAGCCTGCTGATCCCCGACATGAACCATGAGGAGCGGCAGCTTCTCGATGAAGCCATGATCCGCACCTATGCCAAGAAAGGCATTACACACGACAATGACACGCTCCGCGACCCTAAGCACCCGGAGCGGTACCGCGAGATGCCGATTCTGGGCGATCTGTATGCGGTACTCAAGGAATCTTCCTCCACGCTGCGGCTGGCAAATATCCTGAATCGGCTCGTCAGCGGCTCTGCCAAGACATTCAACCAGCAGACGAATGTTTCACTCGACAATAAATATATCGTTCTGGATATTTCGGAACTGACCGGCGATCTTCTGACCGTCGGCATGTTTATGGCGTTGGACTTTGTGTGGGATAAGGCGAAGGAGAACCGCACCGAGGAAAAGGCCATCTTCATTGACGAGTGCTGGCAGCTCATCGGCGCCAGCAGCAACCGTCTGGCAGCGGAGTTTGTGCTGGAGATCTTCAAGATCATCCGCGGCTACGGCGGCTCGGCCGTCTGTGCAACGCAGGATCTCAATGACTTCTTCGCGTTGGAGGACGGCAAATACGGCAAGGGCATCATCAACAACTCCAAGACCAAGGTGATCTTGAATCTGGAGGATGAGGAAGCCCAGCGCGTCGGCTCCATTCTGCATCTTTCTGAAGCAGAGCTGATGGAGATCACCCACTTTGAGCGCGGCAGCGCCCTTATCAGCACGAACAACAATAATGTTGCCGTCGAGATCAAGTGCAGTGAGCTGGAAAAGGAACTCATCACCACCGACCGCAGGGAGCTTCAGGAATTGCTGAAGCGGAACGGTAAGACAGAATGTATTTGATTGGACAGTGTGGGAAATGCTGTGATAATCTGCTTTGCTGTGCGGCCTGCCCTCTTTCTTTTGGTTTTAGGTATAAGAAAAGCACCTCCGCAGAGATGCTTTCTTAATACTGTTTGAAATTGTTTAGATTAGGTTGCTCGGAATAAAACAGTTATCCGCGTCAATCGGGATCGGCTCCTGGCACATACAGATGATGCCGCCGTTGCCACGGATCAAAGAAGCCTTGTCAATTACGCTGTACTTTTTGATCTCCCGTCGGTCGGGCGCTGCACTCTTTTTGATTTCCAACGGATGAATGACATTGTTTTCCTCAACGAACACATCAATTTCCTTTGCATTGGAATCCCGGAAGTAAGTGAGGTTCACCTTGGACTTTGCGTAGGCGTAGTTTTTGACAAGCTCCATCACAACATAGTTCTCGTAGTAATGGCCGCTTGCAGCGCCGTTTCGCAGCGTATCCGGCGTTAGCCACATGGATAGATACGCGCATAGCCCGGTATCACAGAAGTACAGCTTCGGCGTTTTGCTGAGACGCTTGAGCTCATTGTTGGAATAGGAAGCAAGCAGATAGATGATGCGCAGTCCTACAAGCACGTTCAGCCACTCCTTCGCCGTACTCGGAGCAATGTCGGCCGACTCAGCCAATGTGGAATAATTGACCTGCTCCGACACGAGCGAGGCGCATCCAACAAGGAACTTGCGAAAACGCACAGCATCGGTGATGCCGCCGACTTCGGTTGCATCACGCATCAGATACGTGTCGATATAGGAGTTGAAATACTCCTGTCTGAGTTCATCGTCCACGCCCTGCACCTGCGGCATACCGCCCTCCCAAATGTGCTGGAATACCTGAATCACGTCGTTTTTCGGAACCTTCCGCTGCCTTGCCTGCAGCGTGGCAAACGAGAAATCCAGATCCGTATCGAAAACAAGCCCTGCTTTTTCTCTCGCGGATAGGCTGTATAGCTCCAGAATGCCGATTCTTCCGGCGAGTGTCTCGCGTACTCGTTTCATCATATTGTACTGCTGCGAACCGGTCAGCCAAATGAGACCTTTTTCGTCACTCTCATCGCAAATAATTTTGATTTGCTCGAACAGCTCCGGCGCTTTCTGCACCTCATCAATAAGGATCGGCGGCTTATAGGTCTGAAAGAACAGCACGGGGTCAGACTGTGCGAGATCTCTCGCCATTGTATTGTCCATCGTGACATAGGTCCTGTCGCTCCCTGCAAGGTGCTTTAACATCGTCGTTTTGCCGACCTGCCTTGCGCCCGTAACAAGGATAACCTTGAAAAAATCATTGAGCTTTAAGAACTTGCGCTCAAGCTCTCGTGTGATATATGCCATAACGCGCCTCCGTATTTTTTAGGATAATCTATGGTCTATCATATTTTATCATAATTTTCTCATTTCATCAAGAGAATATACGCATGATGGCTTTTAACTTTTCTGTAAATGCTCAAAAATCCAAACGGTTCATTCATATGCAAAGTCCTCTACGCAAATCCGTAAAGACTTCGGACGCGGCGCTGGAACAGTCCGCCTTTGCAGCACGCAGTCCATCTCGCATCATGGCGTTAAATTCAGCATCCGTCATTTCGGCACGGACAAGTGGCTCTGAAATGTCGTGTTGTTTCTCAACCCCATCCGTCAAATCCCTCATGGTTTTCTCTGCACGAGCCGTGACATTTGCAGTTCTCATATCCAAAACGAATCGCCCCCTATTTGTCTCCAGCATATATGAACACGCCCAAAAATGCAATCAATTTTGCAGCTTTGAAAGCAACATCTTTTCTCTAAAATCATCTTTGCGTACACAATACGTCTTTTATACATACAGCAGCCATCTTCAGATCTGACGGCTACAGTTTGTACGTATTCTGTGCGGCAGTTATACGCACAAAAATTAGAGGTGACGACTATGAAAACCCGCGCACAGATCTACTCGCATGAGGCCAGCGGCATCCTGCGGGATATTTCCACCTATGGCGTTCTGACACAGAAACAGATTTTGGGTCTGTATCCGCAGAAGGATGAGCAGATCAAAAATCTACTGTCCTATCTCTGCAAGCAAAAGCGGCTGTTCCTTGTGGACGGCTTCTATTCCCTGACGCCGGAGCTGCCAAAAGACCGCGACCGTGGTTTGGAAGCAGCGGTGACCGTCCTGGCAGACTTTATGGAGCATGTCGAGTACCATGCTGCGGGAGAATATCCCGTGAAGATCATCTTCCTTGCCGGCGGCGAGGTCTATGAAATTCTCTACGCCGAACCGGGCAAAGAAGCCATCCTGAATCTGTTGCTTGCCCGTCCGGAACAAGAACCACCCGTGCGGCTGGTCATTCTGGAAGACGCTGCGCAGGTCGATCTGCTCGCCATCCCAAATGTGCGCGCATACTGTCTGCTGGATGGTGACGGCAATATTCAATATCTTCAGGAAGAAACGGAGGGATCATTTTGAACCGTGCGCTTTTATCCAAGCGGATATCTTCGCTACTGGCAGAAGTCTCGCGGCTGAGTAATGCGCTTTGCGCCATGAACACGATGGACTTGCAGCGGTATCCGGAAAACTATGAGCTGCTTTCCACTGACGCGGCGCTCCGCGCAGAGCAGATCGCCTGCCGGATGCGGCATCTGGTCTACGGATTCACCACCGTGCAGAAGCATGAATACCTGACCTCCGCTGCAAATGTCCTCGGCATCACGATCACTGCGCAGCCGGGGCTGGTGGAGATCACGCTGCCGGGGTTATTGCCCAAGAAAAAGCAACGCAGCGCCGAATATCTGACCGACCCGCTGGAGCAGGCGCTCGGACAGTTTGTTAAAGATCATCCTCTTTCCCATTTTGAGTCGTGCATCATCTGCTTCTGCCATATCTATGCGGTATCTGGCGGACGCGGCCGCATCCGGGACTATGACAATCTGGAAATGAAACAGATTCTGGACGTTGTCTGCGCCTATCTTATGATGGATGACAATGGGCTTTTGTGCAACGTCTATAACACCACGGAGCTGGGCGAGGAAGATGTCACAAAGCTCTTTGTAATGGATCAAGATATGTTTCCGGGCTGGCTGAAAGAGCATCAAAATGCGCTGGAAACCATGTCGGATTTTTAAGCATTTTTCGTCCTTCTTTTTCAGATACCGCCGCGCATGGTGTTTTCCCTTGAAACATCAGTCGTTTTCGCTTGACCGGCAGCGCAAAAATTACCGAAGTTAAGAGCCGATACGGTAAAAGAGGTCACTTTTATGAATCCGACACAACTTCCCACTGATGGCACGCTTCCGCTTCTTGTGCTGCAGATCGTTGCCGTCTCCGGCGAGTTCCCGACCGCCTTTTCCAGTCAATTTCCGGGCGGCAGCAGCTACATCGAAAGCGTGATTGGCAAACTCAAAAAGGACGGGCTGCTCCGTTCGTATACCAAGAACGGTTTGCGTGGACTCAGGCTGACCGCAAGCGCCAAACGGCTGCTGCTTCAAAAATATCCATTTGACCTTGCGCCCTATCTCACAGGCGCGTCCGAAACAAATTCTTTGAAGTCCGAACCAGAGCGCCGGCTGCGGCTGCACCGGATGGCAGAGACGCTTCTGATTCTGCACAACGCACAAATCCCGTCGCTGCCGTGGGAAAAGCCGTCTATACAGGACTGGCGCTCAAATCCATCTGTATTTCCGGTCTATTATTCCTCCCGCGAGTTCAAAGCTCTCGGCAGTCTTTGCACCAAAATCCGCAATTCCCGCATGACGGGCGTGCTGTTCACAGAACAAGTTATCTTCCCGGTTTACAACATGGCTGCGACTTTCCCACGGTGGGCATACAATGCCGAGATCCGATTAAAAGCTGTTTTACAAACAGATTTTTGCCGCAATGCACAGTTCGCGATCAGCGGCATTGTATTCGGCAGTTCTCCCATGCAGATACCTACGATCCTGAATGACATGACGCAGAACCATTTCCTTTTGGATGGCAGTTATCCGCATTTCTATTTTCTGACGCTCGACCACGTTGGTGAGGTTGGTGCATTTCAGTTATGTCAACCAGATGTGCAGGAGCAGTTGAACAAAATTCTTTCCGAAAACCTCCTGCCGCCGTCTCCCGCAATGCCAATCGAACATGACGCTTTGGAACAGGACGGGTCGCCCGTCCTGTTTTCGTATCTCTGCGACTTGCCAAGGCTGCACCGGTTTCGCTGTGCGCTGACGCTGCGGAACCAGACTGGCAGCATCCTCTGCTTTGACTATCAGGCAGATGCGCTGCGGGAGGTGTTCGGTGCGCAGGTCAATATCACAAGCATCGACTTTGCCGCTTATGAAAGGATGATGCTCCATCAATAAGAAACAGAAGATCACGCTGGCCTGTTTTCTACCCGTCGCGCTAGCCGCGCTTTTCTATGCGGGCGGCTATCTTGCGCAGTTCATCTACAACTACCAGATGTGGACAGCCGAAGGCGGCACGCCGTACAGCGGCACTTCGCCGCCGATGCCGGACGCCGCGTTCGGCGTCTGCCTCCGGTTCGTATTCCGCTTTCCATACGGTCTGTACGGCATGGGCATCTTTCTGGCGGCAATCGTACTTCTTGTCGTGGCGATCATGCACATGGGTGCCGGCGGCGACGGGCAGTACGACAAGACCAGAAACCTGACATATTCCCACAAGGGAACCTACGGAACCGCCGGTTTTCTCAATCCAAAAGAAGCCGGACAGGTACTCGACTTTGTACCGGACCTGCGCAAGCACCACGGCACGATCCTCGGCGAAGTGGATGGCCGTGTGGTCTGTATCCCGGAGAAAACGCGCTTCAATGGAAATCTTGCCGTCTACGGCGCAAGCGGCTCGAAAAAGACGCGCGCATTCTGCGTCAACATGATCTTGCAGTGCGCGGCACGGAAAAACTCACTGGTCATCTGTGATCCTAAATCAGAGCTGTACGAGAAAACCAGCGCGTATCTACGCGATCAGGGCTACACCGTCCGCGTGTTCAATCTGGTCACGCCCGCGTCGTCAGATTCGTGGAACTGCCTGTCCGAGATCGACGGACAGGAGCTGATGGCGCAGCTTTTCTGCGATGTCATCATCCGCAACACCGGCAGCGACCGTGGGGACCATTTCTGGGACAGCGCCGAAATGAATCTTCTCAAGGCGCTCGTCCTGTTTGTCGAGCGCAGCTATCCCCCGGAACGACGGAACATTGGCGAAGCGTATCAGCTGCTTGTAAGCTGCTCGGAAAAGGAACTGAACGAACTGTTTGACGCGCTCCCGCTGGGGCATCCGGCCAGAGCGCCGTACAGCATCTTCCGCCAATCGTCGGAGAGCGTGCGCGGCGGCGTCATTATCGGTCTCGGCTCCCGGCTGCAGGTGTTCCAGAATGCGGACATTCGCGCCATCACCAGCCATGATGAGATCGATCTGGAACTACTTGGCAAGCAGCCGTGCGCTTATTACTGCATCACGAGCGATCAGGACAGTACCTTTGATTTCCTGTCCTCGCTGTTTCTGTCGTTCATTTTTATCAAACTCGTCCGCTACGCCGACCAGAACTGTCCGGGCGGCTGTCTGCCGGTTCCTGTTCATGTGCTCGGCGAGGAGCTTTGCGCCTGCGGCGTTATCCCCGATCTCAGCCGAAAAATCTCCGTGATCCGTTCCCGGAACATCAGTATGTCCTGCGTGTTTCAGAATCTCGCCGGTCTGCAAAACCGCTATCCCAACAACCAATGGCAGGAAATTCTCGGCAACTGCGACGTGCAGCTGTTTCTCGGCTGTACGGACGCACTGACGGCGGAGTTCATTTCCTCACGCTCCGGCGAAGCGAGCGTTGCTGTGACCAGTCAGGCCAAGCAGCTCGGCACATGGCGTATTTCCAACTATACCCCGGAATACCGCGAAACGAGCGGTGTCGGCCGCAGGCGGCTGCTCACGATGGACGAGGTTTTACGACTGGACGTGGATAAGGCGCTCGTCATTATCCGCGGGCGCAATATTCTGGAGGTCGATAAATTTGACTACTCCAAGCACTATGAAGCAAAGAAGCTGCGCCCGGACAAAGCGGCGGCACATATTCCGCGCTGGAGAAGCGAAGCGCCGCCGCCCCCAGTCGCACCTGCGCCCCGCACGGCCCCAGCGCTCAAAAAGGATGCTCCTGCAAAAAAGCAGAAGATCATAACCACCAGCAAGGAATCCATTTTATCCAAACCAAAAAAGGAGGAATGACCCATGCCCAGAAAAAAGGAATTACCTGCCCCGGACAGCGGCGAACAGGACGACCTGCTTTCTACTGAACCGCAGGAGTCTCCCGATGGCCGCTCACCGAGCCGCAGGAGGAACCCATCCCCACAGAAAGCCCGCCCGATGAAGGTGCGCAGGATGAAGATGTGCCATCGGAGGAATACACGGAATTTCTTCAGGCGCTGAACGAATCTCCCGCACACGAAGAACCGCAGCCTGCTCCATCTGACGAAGCGGAATCGCCGCCGGCGGATGAGAAACCGGCGCTGACCATCTCCACAGAAGAACCGTCCAATGAATCCACGCCCCCGGAATCTCCACCCGTGCCGCGCAATGACGCGGTCCTGACGATCACAGCCAGAACGCGCATCAAAAGCGAAGCCGAAGCCACCGACGAACTCTGGCATGAGATCCGCAACGCCTACCGGACGCGGCGGATCCTGACCGGCACGCTGGACGGCATTGAGCAGACAGCCGGCGGCAAAACGCTGGCGACGGTCAGCTTCCGCGGCTTCCGCATCGCCATCCCGATCCGCGAGATGCTTGTGTTGGAGGACCGGATGCCGTCCGGCAGAGCGTATGCCGACTACATGAACCGGCTGAACCGTATCCTCGGCACGATGCTCGGCGCGGAGATTGACTTTATTGTCAAGGGCATTGATTCGACCACCCACAGCGCCGTTGCCAGCCGCCGGGAAGCCATGCTTCGGAAACGGCAGACGTTCTATCTCGGCAAGGACGCCACCGGAAATCCCTACATTTACCCCGGCCGCCTGGTCGAAGCGCGTGTGATCGCCGTCGCGGAGAAGGTGCTGCGCGTCGAAGCCTTTGGCATTGAATGTGCCATCTTTGCCCGTGACCTCTCCTGGCAGTGGGTGTCCGACGCCCGCGACCTTTACAGTGTCGGCGACCGGGTTCTGGTCCGCGTGCAGGAGATCAGCGGCGAGGATGCCGAGCATCTTTCCATCCGGGCAGATATCCGCAGCACGTTTTCCGAAACCAGCGTGGACAATTTGAAGAAGTGTCAGGTACAGAGCAAGTACGCCGGCAAGGTCACAGATCTTCGCGGCGGCGTGGTGTATATCCGCCTGAACAACGGCGTCAACGCTATTGCGCACACCTGCTACGATTCCAGAATGCCCGGCAAGAAGGACGATGTCAGCTTTGCGGTCACACGGCTGGATGAAGAACACGGCATCGCCGTCGGCATTATCACGCGGATCATCAAGCGGAACCTGTAACTTGGCAGCGTTCTGCCTATGACTGATTTCATATTTCTTGCAGCGCCCACACTGGAACCGCTGCTGCGCCGTCTGAGGTGCCTCCCTGACGGCACTAAACTACAAAAGGAGTTTTCTCTATGAAAGCCAAAGAAGAATACGTTGACGCCCCTCGTGAAACACGCTCTAAAGACATCACCGTCTACGCGATCATTTCCCTCATCCTGCTGGTCGGCGCGGGCATTTTCCTCGCAGTCAGGCTGCTGCATAAGCCCGCAGATGCGGCGCTTGCAGACAGCAAATCCGGGATCGTTTATGACTCGTCTGCCGTTGAGGGCGGCTGGGATAACCTTTCGCCGGAGGAAATCGAAGCGCGGCTGAATGAAAAAGTGGCCGAGGGCATGATTAACATTTCAGCCAACACCGCACCCATCTTTGAGGATGGAGCATCTGAGGGAAATCTGATGCTCGTAAATGAGTCCATCAATAACTATCCGCAGATGGTTCAGATCGTCCGTAATGATACGGGCGAACAGATTTACGAATCCGGCGCCATTGCCGTTGGCAGTAAGATTGAACGTGCGCGGCTGGACGTGGTTCTTCCCGCGGGTACATACGAATGTACCGCTTATTTTCATAACCTTGACCCGGAATCTGGTGCAATCATCGGCACAGCCGGGGCAATCATTACAATTACGATTCAACACTAATTTTAATCAAAGGAGTCATTACAATGAAGAACACTAAGAAAATCGTTTCCCTCATCCTTGCGGTCTGCATGATCGCTTCCCTCGCCATTTCCGCTTCCGCTGCCAACACCGTGGACGTCGCGGGCGGCACGGGCACTTCGTCTGTTACCCTGTCCAGCACCGCGGACGGCAGCATCGGCGGCGACCCGGCAGCTACCAAAATGTCCGTAGTCGTGCCTACCGTCCTCCCGGTTGCTGTTGGCACTGACGGCACTGTTTCCACCGCGACCGACGCGAAGATCATCAACAATTCGTTTGGTGCAGTAAAAGTTGCGAATATTTCCATCGAAGCCGCGCAGGGCTGGTCGCTGGCCGCGTTCGGCAGCAAGGACACCCTCGCCCATGAGAAAGTTAACAGCAACAAGTTCGGTTTCCAGCTCGCCATCGGCGGCGGTGCTGCTGCGGCGACTGATAACAAGAACGCCAGCAAGCAGACGCTTCTTGATACTGCCATTGAAGGCTGCTACATGAGCGGTGCGGGTGATACCAGCGCCAATACGGTCGCAATCTCCTACGATGCTATCGTGACCCCGGTTTCGGAAGCAGTTACCAACACAGCGATTGCTTCCGTGCTGTTCATTATCGCTTGGGATGCAGTCTGATCTATTCGCTATTGCAAAGGGGAACGCGCAAGCGTTCCCCTTACCTTATGAAATGGAGGACGTCAAATGAAACACAAACGAATCCTCGCAATGATCCTTGCCGTAGCGTCGTGCCTGTCGTTGGCCGTCAGCGCGTCGGCGGCAAACACACCCAACCGCAAAGCCACAGATTTCCGCGATTTCGACCGTACCGCATGGTATGCCGAAGCGGTCAGCGCCGCCGTGGACAACGGCTTGCTGTATGGCAAGAGCGCGACCATCATCGACCCAAACGGCGATATGACTCGTGCGGAGATGGCGGCGATCATCAACCGCTCGTTCGGCTGCTACGTGAAAGCCGACATTTCCAACGACTCATGAAAGATTTTCACAGCTGTGAATGAAAATAAAGCAAGTGCGTCG
>ENA-OYZG01000210-OYZG01000210.1-human-gut-metagenome-genome-assembly--contig:-NODE-210-length-18272-cov-7.971839_pt1 | contig 18272 bp, 16 predicted proteins | sample MGYA00244071_ERZ653466 | MGnify/ENA primary metagenome ERZ653466 (study PRJEB26926, sample SAMN06165150) | human gut metagenome | biome: ENVO:00009003; feature: ENVO:2100002; material: ENVO:00002003...
CCCGCACACTGAATGAACAGAGACGGAAAACGCCTGCGCTCATGCAGATGGAACTGCTAAATAAGCGCCTGCCCAACACCCAGGATGGCATCCTCAAAAAATATTTGTGGGACGCAACGATGGTGGCGCGAATCTTGAGAGATGAGAGCTACATCGGCACTCTGATCTGCCACAAGAGCGAGCGCAATAAAATCAATAAGACCTTCCGCTTCACAGACCCGGAGGAGCAGTTTCGCCATGAGAATTATCTGCCAATGATCGTGACCCGTGAGATATGGGAGCATGCTCAAGCGCTCCTTGCAGAGCGCAAAGAGAAAAATGTCCGTGCTGGTACCAACCGCGGTATCCTCCGGTACGGCGGATTGCTTCGCTGCAAGGACTGTGGCCGAACCTTTATCGGGAAACGCATTAAATTGAAAAGCGGAGAACGAGTCGTCTATGTCTGCGACACCTACCATCGGTATGGCAAGGAACACTGCTCCTCTCACATGGTGGACGAGGAAACATTGGACAGATTGATCGGCGCGGAGATCCTGCGAACAAAGAAAATGTATGAGGAAAACTGGTCGCGGATGGAATGGCTCATTGAGAGATGGACGCCGAAGGCTTCCACGGCCAGTGCCAAAATAAGTAAACTGCAAGAGCACATTCTCTTGCTGGAGGAGGAAGTGGAGGTGATCCTGATGGAACGCATTCGGGATAAGGCCAACGCAGAACGCTACGACCGCATGATCGCCAAGCGCGAGGAGCAGATCGCAGAGGCCAAAAAGCAAATCGAAGAATTGCAGAATACTTCAGAAATGCTCCGCAGCCGACAGGCTAAGCTGAAGCGGGACATCAGCCTAATCGACGACATCCTGCGAGAGAGTAAAATGTCAGAAGCACATCTGAGGATGCTGGTGGAGAAGATACTCGTTCATGAGGAGGATGGCAGGCTGGATTTGGAGATCCGGCTGAAAGCGCCCTTCCGTGACCATCTGGACGTCTTCGAAAACGGAGCGCAGACAGATTGCATCCCCTCAATGGATTTTGACTATGATAGGCTGGGTGCGGCGATCTACGGCGATTATTATGCGGGGTAGGTGATAACAGGTGCGGGTATGGCTCTATGCGCGGCTTTCTAACGATGATGACCGTGAGATGAACTCCCTGCTAAATCAGCGGGAAATCTGCCAGGCGTTTGCCGAGCAGCACGGGTACATCATCGTAGGACAGTCCTTCGATGACAACATAAGCGGCATGAGTTTTGACCGCCGTGGGCTGGACGAGCTCACGGCGGCTGTAGACGCTGATATGATCGACGCTGTCATCGTAAAAGACTTATCCCGGCTTGGCCGCCATAGGACCCAGACCGCATTGTTCATCGATTATCTGCGGGAACACCAGGTGCGCGTGATCTCTGCCACGGAGGGCGTTGATACATTCCGCGACGAAGATGACTTGATCATCGGTGTCCGTGGCCTGATGAATGATTATTATGCGAAGGATATTGGCAAAAAGATCCGGGCGGGATACCGCCAGAAGCAGAAAGACGGCATCGTGATCACGCCTCCCTTCGGCTACTGGAAAGACAAAAATACGGGGCAGATCAGGATAGACGCAGAGGCGGCAGTCACGGTGCAGCTCATCTATTCTCTGTACTTGCAGGGGTGCGGGCAGAAAGAGATCGCCCGGCGGCTTAATGCTGCGGGGCGAAAGACACCGGCGCAGCTCCGGGCTGAACGGTGCGGCAGAGAGGTCCGGCATACGCACAAAACCCGTGACGGTCAGTTCCTATGGACATACGCCAGTGTGAAAAACATCCTGGTGGAAGAAGCGTACACCGGCGTGCTGAACAACCACCGCAGAGAATACAACAACGGTAAGGCCAAGCATATAGATAAAACCGACTGGTATCGTCATGAGGGATTCTTTCCTGTAATCATTGGAAAACAGGAATGGGAACAGGTGCAGCATCTGCTCAAACGGCAGGCCTGCCCCGCAAACGGCAATCAGGCCAAGCACCGCTATGCGGGACTGCTGACCTGCCGGGAATGTGGGAATACGTTCATTCCTATGATTCGCTACTGGAACGGCAAAAGCCGTGTGGAATATGTCTGCAAAGGCTACCACCGGAACGGCAAAACCTATTGTTCCTCCCACCGCATCCATGAGGAGGTACTGGATGCGAGGGTATGGGAGCTCGTTTCCACGGCTCGTGAGAGCCGTGCGGAGGAACTGAAGAAACTGGCACAGATGCAAAAAATGTGGGCGTTGAGGAAACCGATCCTCGACGCCCACATTTTGTCGTTACAGGAGAAAATACAGAAACTGGAGTTGGAAATTGATGAAATAGTAATGCAGAAACTGTCAAAATAAAAGTCCTAAAACGACTTCTTAATTGTATATTTTTCGAAAAATCAGCAGGAATATAGATAAACTTGATATTTACAAAAATGTTGTAAAAACGAGAACAACTATTTCCGTAGAAGAAGTCGGCATAAGAAAGCAATTCCGCACAGTGTCGATCTGGTGTGCTTCCACAAAAGGCTGATACGCCAACTGATACAAATACTGCTTGGTGATAGACTCGATACCGGGCTGACCACGCAGTTTTTTATTATACTCCAGCTGAATATTGTAGTATTTTGCATCAAAAATGATAAACTGGTAGTTTCCATCGACATTGACGATAGAAACAATGTCAGGGATAAGTGTGTCCTCGGCTTGCTTTTTGAACGGTTCTCCACTCGGTGAAGAACCAGACCATTGCGGTTTGTCAATCAAATCAACGAGTTTTTTATGCCGCATATCACGGTACTGCTCTGCCAACGGTACAGGCAGTCGCAGTCCACCGATTGGCTTCTGTAACTGGTTGTCCATTACCTCTGCACATACTTTTTCCCATACCAGATTGAAGCTATTTGTGCCGAACATACTGAAGCAGTCCAGATCGTCCAGTGCGCTGCTGTTTGCTATGTAGGCATACAGCGTTTTCAGCAGAAGCTGTTTGCGGGTACCGCCGCACCATCTGGCAATGCAACAGCAAGTTCAAAGGTGAAGAACGCTGTCACACGCCTACGGTGGACACGGAAACTGTACAGCGGCTTTTCATTCAAGCCTACAACCGGATGATGGAGAATCAGGAGCAGATCATCAAGGACTGCGAAACCATGCGCCGTGCGCTGACAGAGTTTGCGGCATTGGACGCAGAAATTGAACGGCAGCTTGAGGAAACACAGGTCGTAGCCGAACTGGTCAAGGTGGCGGTCAAGGAAAACGCATCGACAGCGCAGTCCCAGGAGGCTTATCTGAAAAAGTACGAAGCCCTCACCGGGCGTTACGAAAAAGCCGCTGCGGAACTGGAGCGGTTACAGAATCTGCGTACTACGCAAAGTCAGAGGGACAAGGCAATGTCACTCTACATCCGTACCCTCAAAAAACAGCCGGTGGTCTTGCGTGAGTGGAGCGACATCATCTGGACGGTGATGGTCGAGAAGGCAATCGTCCCCAGAAACGGTGAGATTACCTTCGTTTTCAAGAACGGCACTGAGGTCAAGATCGGAGCATAAAATACAAGGTCGCAAAATAGTTCGCATTTTCGGGTGAACGGGTTTTGCGGCCTTCCTTTTGCGCTCTTGAGGAAGCGCCAAGGGTGCGCACCGCAGCGCAAGCAGTAAACACCGAGAAGCGCCTGAATCAGGTACAGTCCTTAATCTGCTTCTACAGTGGGCTCCGGAACATAAGTCTTTACTCCTAATGAGAAATATACGACATGGAACACCCATACACCGCCGAGAATACAGCAGGGAATGTATAATGCCTTGCGGAACATAAGGAAGAAACCGAACGCCATAAGGAACGTAACGGTGATCATTATCTTGATTTTAGTACGCTTTGTCATGCCGCGTCCTTTCACATAGGATTCCAGATTGTTTTTATACAGCTTTGTGCCGATAAACCACCGATGCAGTTTTTCAGAGCTTTTGCCGAAGCAGAAAGCGGCCAGAAGTAAAAACGGGAAAGCGGGCAGCATGGGAAGCACGGCACCTACCGCACCAAGAGCAAGTCCGATAAATCCGAGTATCAGCCACAGCATTCGTCTAATTTGCATTTTCCATCTCCAATCGTCTTTTTTCTTTTCGGCTCTCAATCACATGGCGAATCGCCATGATCGTATGATACAGAAGCATCCTCGGTCCTGAAAAGCGCATGACCTTGCGGATTCTTTCGCGCATTTCCAGCTTGTAGCAATGCACCCTGCAGTTCGAGCAGAAGGTCTTGGTTTCCATGAAAGGACACTTGTCACTTCGCAGCATGGCATATTGTAAAAGCTCTGCGCACTCGGGGCAGAGATCCCTTTTCACACCATGCCGTTTCCTGCAATAAAGACGAATCATAAAGGACACGGTCCGCTTTTCTCTCTGCCGCTTACTTTCTGTCCTGTTCATACATCCGTCCTTCCTCCACACGGTAGATTCGGTCTGCGATCGCCATTGTGGATTCTCTGTGAGATACGAGGATGATACTCTTTTTTCGCTTCTGCTCTCTGAGCGCCTTCAAAATAATCCCCTCGTTGATGCTGTCTACATTGCTGGTTGGCTCATCCAGTAATATCAGTCCGCTGCCCCGCAGGAGTGCACGGGCAAGACCGAGCCGCTGCTTTTCTCCGGCGGAAAGATTGTCACCCAGTGCACCGACCTTCGTTTTGTAGCCGTCAGGCAAAGTGAGAATGAAATCGTGGATCGATGCCAGCCTGCAAGCCTCTTCAAGCTCTGCCTGCGTAGCGTCCGGCTTCGCGATGCGGAGATTCTCCTCTATCGTTTCGTCGAACAAATAGGTCGTCTGACTGACCATCGTCACATTGTCCAAAAGGCTGTCTTCGTTAATCGCATCAATGTCAATGCCGTTATAGGCAATCTCTCCACGCTCCTTTTGCCAAAAGCGAAGCAGTAATTTCAGGAAGGTGGATTTCCCACAGCCGCTTTCGCCGACGATACCAATGATCTCTCCCTGTTCCATATGCATACAAATATCGGAGAGCACCTGCGTCAGTCCGTCGTAAGAAAAGGACAGATCTGTGACTCTGAGATCGTGATAGTGAAATGCCCTGCCGTTTTTTACCGGCGTTACGGCAGGCGATTCGCTCAGAAGATCCAGTACCCGATCACCGCTGGCAAAGGTCTGCGTCAAATTGCCGGGCAGGGCGGAAATGGCGATTACAGGTCCAAAGGAGCCGAAAACAGCCGTAACGCCGATGATCATTCTGCCCACGGATAACACGCCGTTTGCGACAAGCGCGATACCGACTGCAAGGGCGATGATGATAAACAGGGAGACACATAACTCGGTTGCGGCAGTTGCCCTTGTCGTGCCGCGCTTCATGCGCTTTGTTTCATTAAGTAAAAGATCGGAGCGATGGTTGACCTCGTTTTCTCGTGCTTCTCCGGCGTTGTTCAGCACGATGTCGCGAATGCCCTTGATGCTGTCGAGGAAATAGGCGTTGAATCCTGCAAATTCCGCACGGTAGCGGACGCCGGATTCCTTCAATTTCCCTGAAGATACCATCGGGATTGCGATGCCGATCGTAAGATATCCTACCAACGCCGTCAGCGCCAGGTACCAGCTTGAAACGAATCCTACAAAGAGGAACACTGCGAGAGAAACCAGCACTGCGATGCAGATGGGAGAGATGGTGTGGGCATAGAACACCTCAAGCGTCTCGATGTCCGAAGTGATCATGGCGATGATCGAGCCCTTCTGCTTGCTCTCCAGCTTGGCAGGACACAAGGTGCGGAGCGCGCCGAATATCCTGTCGCGGAGCACCGCCAGCAGACGGAAGGCGATGTAGTGGTTGCTGTATTGCTCCAGATAACGGAGAAGCCCACGGAGCACGCCGCAGCCGATGGTAAGCGTGATGAGAGTCCCGTAGGAGAGTGCGATCGCCTCTCCCAGCGCTTTGGCAACGCCCATCGCACCAAACAGCGTCACCCCCATGGCGCACAGGAAGCCGAGTGATCCGTTGAGAACGGCAAGACTCATGATGTATGCAAGGCTGCCCAGAAGTAAGATAAGGCTTGCCATGATTTTAACTCCGCTTCTGCGGATTTCCTTCTGTCTGTTCATGCGCCCACCTCCGTATAACCTTCCTCCAGTGCCTTCTGTGTCAGATAGAGTTTTGAATAGCCACCGTGTTTCGCCATCAATTCATCATGTGTACCGCTTTCCATTAGTTCACCGGCTTCCATGTAGTAAATCCGGTCGGCGGATGTGATGTTGGCAAGACGGTGAGAGATCACGATGACCGATTTGTTTTTCGACAGCTCCTTGATATTTCCCATAATAATGGCTTCGCTCTCAATGTCGATGTTGCTGGTGGCTTCGTCAAACACATAGATGTCCTTGCTTGCAACAAGATTTACCGCAAGGGCGAGTCGCTGCTTCTGACCGCCGGACAGATTGGCGGCATCCTCTGTGATGATCTTGTCCAGCCCGCCATTCTCCCGGATAAAGGCAGAAAGGTTTACCTTCTCCAACGCGGCGTTGATTTCATCATCGGTCACAGCACCGTTGGCCAACAGGAAATTTGCCCGAACGGTTTCATTAAAGATATAGGTGTTGTAGCTGACCACGGCGAGATGCGCATAATAGCTCTCACGGGAAAGGCTCTCGAGCGCCTTCCCGCCCACTGTAACAGTGCCATCCTTTGGCCGTATCGCACCGGACAGCAGATTGACAATGGTGGATTTTCCGCAGCCGGATTCGCCTACAATGGCGGTCATTCCTTTTCTTGGGAAGGTCAGCGACACCTTGTTCAAAATGTCCCGCTTGCCGTCGTAGGAAAAGGAGACGTGTTCCACTCTGATTTCGGTATCCGCAACGGCGTTCCTGCCCCAGACGGGATCGGGCTGCTGCAGGAGGGAGGTGAGTTGCCTGCCTGCGCTTGCACCGTTCATGGCAATGTGGAACGCAGCACCGAAGGCACGCAGCGGAAGGAAAAATTCAACCGCCACAAGGATGAGAAACAGCGCAGCAATGGGATCCAGCCCACGGCGAAGAACCGACAGCAGCGTTACGGCGATGCCAAGCCCCGCACCGCCGTAAGCCACAAGATCCATAATGGTGGTGCTGGCAAGCTGCATAACCAGTACCTTCATGGTAATCTTGCGAAAATCCTCGCTGGCTTCGTTCATCTTCCGCTGCTGTGCTTCGTCAGCGCGAAAGATTTTCAGTTCCCGCAAGCCCTGTACACTGTCAAGAAAGGCGTCGCCCATGGAGGTATATTTGCCCCAATACTTGGAGAATATCTTTTTCGCATATCTGGATACGGCTACAATGGACAGAGGAATCAGCGGCACGCAGCACAACAGTACCGCCGCTACGCGCCATTCGATCCATACAGTGAGACCAAACAAAATAAAAGGCGCCAGCATGGCGTAAAAGAACTGAGGAATGTAGGAGGAGTAGTAGAGGTCAAGCTGCTCGATCCCCTCCATGGACAACTGCGTAAGTCCTGCCATGTTCATGCCGTCTGCGGAGCGAACGCCGAGCCGGACGATCTTGTCATACACGCGTTGGCGGAGATCCTTTTTGGCTTTTCTGCCGAGCGTATCCTTTAAGTCGCCCACAAGGCGGGTTGCGGCGTAGCGCACTGTGATACCTGCGAGAGCACACAGCGCAGGCCATAGGAAATTCACCGCACCGCCGCTGCAAACATCATAACGGACAGCAATGCTGATTGCCCAGCAGATGGCAGCGGTCACGGCAACATTGGAAAGCAGGCCAAGTACCATCAACGCTATGGTGTAGACAATGTATTTCCGGTTGCCTCCAAGTAATTGGAGCAGATTCTTGTCAATCATCCTTTTTCTCCTTCAAATTGATACATAATATGAGCCATACCTATAGGGCTAAATCTTTTGTACAAAAAGCTCTTCATTTGCATGATGCAGACAAAGGTGACATCATCAGCCTTTGTTAGCATGCTCTAACCGATGGGTACAATAATTTATGAGCATGCAGCAATCATGGCAACAAAAAACTTATTATATTATAAGGAAAACCACTTAAGAAAACAAGGGCTTTCGTGAATTCTTTTTGGAGCAGTAACGGATTTTTCACTCTTGAGGAATAATTAAAATGTGCACACCCCTTTTGCCGAAAATGCACACCCCTCAACCTTTCGTTAAAAGGTGTTATGGGAGAAAACGCAAAAGGCTCCGCAGTGACCGATTTCGGAGCACCGCAGAGCCTTATATCGTTAAAAAGTATCGAAAAAGCCTTGTAAATCAAGGACTTTGCAAAAAGAAACTGGACACCAATCAAGATACGCATTGTATCAAAATTGGTGTCCAGTTATGGTGCGGGCGGCGGGACTCGAACCCGCACACCACTGAGGTAACGGAACCTAAATCCGTCGAGTCTACCAATTCCACCACGCCCGCAAATATGAGCGGCAGAACTACCTGCCGCTATTTTATTCTCCTCTGATTTTTACACGGCGAGGAACCGAGGCGGAGCATAACGCTTGACCCGCATCTATAAAAACAGGATGAACCTGCTTTTACCAAAGAATGAGCACGGCGAATGATGGAGCGAAAATCCTACACTGAGGTGACATCACCTAAATCCTGCGCGTCTGCCAATTCCGCCATACCCGCATATATGAGCGGCAGGGCTTCCTGCCGCTATTTTATTGCCCTCTGTTTTTACACGGCGAGGAGCCGAGACGGAGCGTTGCGCTTGACTCGCATCTATAAAACAGGATGAACCTGTTTTTACCAAAGAATGAGCACGGCGAATGATGGGACGAAAAACCTTCACTGAGGTGACATCACCTAAATCTCGCATGTCTACCAATTCCATCATGCCCGCATATGAGCTGCATTTCCACATCAGCTGTTTTTAGTGTATCATGTTATGTGATTATATGCCAGAAAAATCTTCACTGAGGTGACATCACCTAAATCCATCGCGTATACCAATTTCGCCACGGGCGCATATACAGGCGAGCGGCGGCGCAAGCGTCCGCCGGCCGCCTGATTTTTTACTTCAAAAACGGAGCCGGGTCAAAGGTATAGACGTCGTCCTCTCCGCAATAGCCGCACACGCCCATGCGCGGAGAATTTACGATTGGAAGCGCAGAATCGTGCGGATGGCTTTCCATGCAGTCTTCGCAGAAATACGGATACTGATCCTCCCATTCGCATTCACAGCAGATCCAATCGGCTTCCTTTCCGCATTTTCCGCACAGGAAGCGGATCGGCTCGTTTCTCCCGAGCAGACGAACAGATTTGCGCTGCTTCGGGCGCAGCAGTGTTCCCACTACCGTGATCGTCAGCTCCGTTGTAGAGCCGAAATCATACTCATAATGGAGCTTGCTCCCATCGCGCAGCATCCCGACCATGGTGTTTTTCGAGAGTTGCTCATAGTTCCCCACAAAAAACGCGCTTTCGTGCCCACAGCATTCCAGCCAGATATCCCGCAGGAACCGATCGAGCGTTTTTAGCGTGGCGCTCATCGGCATATCCAGATACAGCCAATACGCCTTTTCGTCTGTGCCCTCCACCTTCAGCAGCTTGCACGTCTGCGCATCGTCGGCAGCATCATTGTGCTTTTCCAGCAGATGCTTCTTAAACGCTGTTTTGGAAATCGTTCCCCCGCAAAGATAGCAGTTTCCTTTTGATGCCGCTTGCGCCATAAGAGCCTCCCTCCAAGTGCTTGTCAACGGCGGTACACAAATCCCGCGTCAACACACAACAAAAACCCCTCACTGAGGTGACATCACCGAAATCCATCGCGTATACCAATTTCGCCACGGGCGCATAACCAGAGGTATTATACCACATTTCCCACCCACCGGCAAGGGAAACCTTGCAAATCCCGGCGGGATGTGTGTAGGACTACAATACATCTTGGACAATTGAATAAAAAGGGTATGAGGAATAGGGCCTCATGTGTTAAAGTTGAGTTGTCACACCAAACTTTCCGAAAGGAGACCATATTCCTCATGAGTAAGAGTATAACACAGGACATGGCCTACAGACAATCCCTAATGAAGTACGCAGAAAAGTACGGCGTCAGCCGCGCCAGCCGGAAATACAACAAGAGCCGGTCGTACATCTACTTCTGGAAGCAGCGCTGGGACGGGAGTGTGGCGTCTCTGGCCTGCCAGTCCAGACGGCCTCACAGCCACCCCAACCAGCACACAGAGGCCGAGCTGAAGCTCATCCGCGATATGCGCCGCCGCAATCCGTCGCTGGGCATGATCGAACTGTGGCACCGTCTGCGGAAGCGCGGCTACACCCGTTGCCCGGAGAGTCTGTTCCGTGTCATGCGTAAAATGGGGTTGTTTCCTGCCGAAAAGCCGAAAAATACATACAAACCCAAGCCTTACGAACAGATGACCCGTCCCGGAGAGCGCGTGCAGGTAGATGTGAAGGTCGTGCCGCGCAAGTGCATCGCGGATCCGGAGCTTCGGCTGTTCCAGTACACCGCCATCGACGAGTTCACGCGCCTGCGCTTCCTCGCCGCCTATCCGGAGCAGTCCACCTATTCCTCGGCGGACTTCCTGCGCAAGCTGCGGGCGTGGTACGCCCGCAGAGGCATAGAAGTGGAGTGTGTCCAGACGGACAACGGTTTCGAGTTTACCAACCGCTTCTCCAACAGCAAGCGCGATCTGCCCACACTGTTCGAGAAAACTGCCGCCGAGCTGGGCATCCGTCACAAGCTGATCCGGCCCTACACGCCGCGCCACAACGGCAAGGTGGAGCGCAGCCACCGCGAGGATCAGAAACGCTTCTATTCCTGCCATTCGTTCTATTCACTCGACGACTTTGCCAAGCAGCTTGCCGTCCATAACCGCCGCGCCAACAACTTACCCATGAGACCCCTCCGCTGGCTCTCGGCTAATGAGTTCGCTGTCCAATATGTTTGACAAATCTACAAACCTTGCAAATCCCGGCGGGATGTGGCATGATAGGAGAAAACCATCAGAGGAGGATGCCCCATGGACACCGAGAAGCTGTATGACCGGGACGCATTTTTGAAGGAGTTCGACGCCGTCGTCACCGACTGCCGGCCCGGCAAGGGGGACACATATCTTGTGACCCTGGACCGCACGGCCTTTTACCCGGAGGGCGGCGGCCAGTCGGCGGACCACGGCGACCTGGGCGGCGCGGCGGTGCTGGACGTCCAGGAGCGGGACGGCCTGGTGCTCCACACCTGCGACCGGCCCCTGACCGTGGGGGCCTCCGTCCACGGCGCCATCGACTGGCCCCGCCGCTTTGACCATATGCAGCAGCACTCCGGCGAGCACATCGTCAGCGGTATGCTGTGCGCTGCCTTTTCCTGCGACAACGTGGGCTTCCACATGGGAGCGGACGTGGTCACCATCGACTATAACGCCCCCATGACCTGGGAGCAGGTGCTGGAGGTGGAGGCCCGGGCCAACCGCTACATCTGGGAAAATCACCCCTTCCGGGCCTATTATCCCGCCCCGGAGGAGCTGGCCGCCATCCCCTACCGCAGCAAAAAGGCCCTGGAGGGGCCGGTGCGGATCACGGAGTTCCCCGGGGCCGACTGCTGCGCCTGCTGCGGCACCCATGTGGCCGCCAGCGGCCAGGTGGGACTGGTGAAGTTCCTGTCCTGCCAGAAGCTCCGGGAGGGCGTGCGGCTGGAGCTGCTGTGCGGCGGCCGGGCCATGGACTACCTGTCCCGGGCCTGGGACCAGAGCCGCCGGATCGGCCAGGCCCTGTCGGTGAAGCCGCTGGCAGCCTTCCCGGCGGTGCAGCGGCTGGAGGGGCAGCTGCGGGAGAGTCGGGAGCGCTGCGCCGCCCTGGAGGAGCAGTCGTTCCGGCAGCTGGCGGAGCGCTATCAGAACGCCGGGAACGTGCTGCTGGTGCAGCCGGACCTGGAGCCGGACAGCGTCCGGCGGCTGTGCGACGCCGTCAGCGGCACCTGCGGCGGCCGGTGTGCCGTTTTCTCCGGCAGCGACGGCAGCTATCGCTGGGCCGTGATCCACCCGGGGCAGGACCTGCGTCCCCTGATTCGGGACATGAACCAGGCCCTCCATAGCCGGGGCGGTGGCCGGGACGGCTTCGCCCAGGGCAGCGCCGCCTGCACCGCGGACGAAATTCAGGCGTTTTTCAGAGAACGGCCCTGAGCATAAAAAACGTCCGGCTCGGGCGTGTGCCGATAAGACAGTAATTTGAGAAAATTACGAAATCGGCATCTGTCAGACAGGATTGGACAAAACAGGCGACATTCAACTTCGGTTGGATGCCGCCTGTTTTTATGCGTTTAAGGGTCGAAAAACGCTTGTTTTCTGCTCTGTATAGCTTAGTACAAATGCGGGTATATCCGCCTTACCCCATCGGCGCGAAAGAATTTAGAAGCGTTACAATACTTACTTTTCGGCATATTTATTTCACAGATTCGAGAAAAACGATTTGGCGAAATTGTTTCGCTCCGGGGTGGATAACTTTACCAAATACGCAACAAATGATTTTGGTCTGAAAAACTTAAGAACAGTTACAAGACAATCTCTCTTCCTTAAATTAGAATAATATAATTCAATACTAACTATTGACAATTTTGCGATAGTTGATTATAATTTTAAGTGGAGGTGTCCGTATGTATAATTTTATTTCCTCTTGCCCGTCTTGCGGTGGAGAGCTTCATATTTCCACATTACAATGTGGCAGTTGCGGCTTGGAAATCAAGAAAGATTTTGAAGTTAGTGTCTTTGATAAGCTTTCAGATGAGCAAATCTCTTTTCTATTATCTTTTTTGAAGAATCAAGGAAATCTTAAATCACTACAAACGGAGCAAGGGATATCATACCCTGCCGCGAAAAAGAAACTAAATGATTTGCTTGTTGCAATGAATCTGGTGGATAATGTACAACCTTATTCTGTTGAAGATATTGATACAAGCACATGGAAAATAGATCCTCAAAGTAGCAAAGCATCCGATATTGTTAAAGCAAAACTGATAAGTTGTAACGGCTTAGCCACTGTCCGCACATACAAGGGGAAAGAGTATGTTCTTCGCATCGTGGATGAGGAAAAGTTCTCCTGCGATGAAATTTTAGATTATGAATACTCAGTTTTTGATGTTATTACTGAATTGTTGGAATCACAGGGCGGCAAGGCAAAAAAGGGATATGGACGGAGAAGACTTGGCGATCCAGGGTGTGAAGAAACAACAGTTGCCGGAGCAATTATGAAGAACTATTTTGGAAAAACTACGGGGGAAAGTTGTTTTGACCCAGCATTTGCTTTGGTTGCCATTCTTGAATGGGCTGGCATAGTCAGAAATGGTTGGGGGTATATCGAATTAACTGAGGAATATGTACGGGAAAGAATACAGAAGGAGGGCTAAATTGTGATACGCATTTTGTTTTGCAATATTTCGTACTTGCCGTACTACAACACGCGTCTTGACAGGGTTGCTCCGAAAAACGGCGGAGCCTATGTTGCAAAAATGCACGATGCTTATGAAAAGCATAATTTTGAAGAATGTGCCGATGGACAATACAGGGGATTTGTAGAAACTAAGTATCGTATTGGCTACGAAGAAGGTATCGCAACTAACACATACAACTCTTTACATATTGAAAGAATTGATCCTTTCGCAAAGGGAAAGACATATCTTGATGATGTTTTGGTTGTCTTCTGTGCCAAGCCTGAAAACGGCCAAACAGTAATTGTCGGTTGGTATAAAAATGCAACTGTATTTAGGCGCAGACCATTTTACAATGGTAGATTTTTCAACATCCAAGCAGATAGAAAAGATGGATTTTTACTGCCGGAAGATCAAAGAACATTTGTTGTTCCACGAGCAAGGCAAGACGGAATTGGCTTTGGACAAGCAAATATTTGGTATGCTGGTACACCAGAATGCAGCGAGTATGTCAATAAAGTTATTCGTTACATAGAAAGTCACGCTTGATGACTTAGAGCTGTATAATGTATGAGGTCTTCCATGAGAAAAAGAAAATATATCAGTAAAAAAGAACGATGGGTTAGCAATGGTTACGGAGGCAAGGTTAAAAAGACCTACTATAAATATCCTCGCAGATATAGACCACGGAAAAACAGTATTGTTGGTTTTTTGTATGCGCTTATGAAAGGGAAGTAATAAGTGTTCAGCACTACCAGTGCGCAGCCAATTTCTCCGAAATTGTTAAAGGGTTTGGGATGCTGCCCAACAAGTTTTTGCACGAGTGGGTACCGCTGTGCATTGCTTGCCGGAATGGCAAGCTCCGGTGTGGGTACTCACCGGATTTGCTTGCTATTCTGCAAGGAAATCCCGGTCGTACCACGCCGGTTTTCGCAAGTGTAGCTACACTTGCTGTGCTTGCTATTCTCCGTTTTCCATGTTAGCAAGCGTCATTTCCTTAAATGGAAATCGGCGGCAACCGCCGCCTTGTCTGCCCAAAAGCGAAACGGACGGACGCCGTCAATGGCGGCGCAGCCGTTCATCTCGATCATTGACGGCGTCTGTCCGTTTTGCTACACAGATTATGATTTTGAATGAAGCGAAGGAGGCTTGACGAAGTGAATCCGAAAGAGAAAGACGATGAGATCATCGAACTGACCGACGAGGAATTGGATGAGATTTTTGCGGATGACGATTTTGACAACGGTGAGGATGGCGGCGAAATCCGTTCGTTCTATTTCTCCAATCCAGACCCTTATGCCAAGGTCGAGTCTCGTCCCGATGATGCCCCCAAGCGGGAGTTTTCTTTCGATGACAAGGGCAACATTGTGGTGAAAAATCCGTCCGCCTACTGGCTGCCTGACATCAAAATCGTGGACGAGCATGGCGGCACGGAATACACGGTGACGGGCAGCTATGAGGGAACAGAACCCCTCGATAAAAAGCTCAAACGCATTATGGAGCAGAACGCCGCCGATGATGAGAACGGTATCACGGAGGACGCCGATGAGTAACGACGCACCTCTTGATATAAACCTAAAATCCAATCCTGTTCAGACAGTTGCCCCGACAAAGGAGGATAACAATATGACAAGGGCAACCGACAAAATCACAGCACTATATTGCAGACTGTCCGTAGAGGACACCAAGGAAAAAGGCGGCAAGGATGACCCGTCGAACTCCATCCAGCATCAGCAGATCATGTTAATGGAGTACGCCAAGTCCCGGCATTTTCCGAACCCGACCTATTTTATTGACGATGGGTACAGCGGGGTTGAGTTTAACAACCGTCCCGGCTTTCAGCGGATGCTTGCGGAAATTGAAGCCGGCCATGTAGAATCGGTGATTACCAAAGACCTATCAAGGCTGGGTCGTAATTCCTCGCTGACAGGCCTGTACATCAACTACACGTTCCCTCAATATGGCGTGCGGTACATTGCCATCAACGACCACTTTGACACCATCGATCCCAACAGCACCGACAACGACATTGCAGGTATAAAGAACTGGTTTAACGAATTTTTTGCAAAGGATACCAGCCGCAAAATCCGTGCCGTCAACAAAGCAAAGGGTGAGCGTGGCGAACGCTTGACCACCAACATTCCCTATGGCTACAAGCGCGACCCTGACGACCCCAAAAGCTGGGCGGTTGACGAAGAAGCGGCACAGGTTGTGAAGCGGATCTTTGCGCTCTGCATGGAGGGCAAAGGTCCGAGCCAGATCGCCGCTCTGCTGGAAAAGGAGCACATTCTGAATCCCACCGCCTACAAGCAGCGGGAGGGCAGAAAAACGCCGCATCAGACGCCGGAGAACGAGTACCGTTGGCATGAAAGCACCGTTGCCTACATTCTCGAATACATGGAGTACACCGGCTGCACAGTCAATTTCAAGACCTACACCAACTCCATTTACGACAAGAAGCAGCGGGAGAATCCAATGGAGAATCGAAAGATTTTCTATAACACCCACCCGCCGATCATCTCGCTGGAGGTCTTTGATAAGGTGCAGGAGATACGGCAGCAGCGGCATCGCAGGACGGCGACGGGAAAGAGCAATATGTTCTCCGGCTTGGTGTTCTGCAACGACTGCAAGCAAAAGCTCTATTACTCCACCACCAGCTATTTTGAAAAGCGGCAGGACTTCTTTATCTGCTCCACTCACCGAACCAACAAGGACAAGTGCAGCGGGCACTATATCCGTGCCGTTGTGCTGGAACAACTCGTCTGGAAGCACATCCAGGAGGTCATATCGATGGTCACTCGTTATGAGGCGTATTTTCGTTCGGAAATGGAGCAAAAGCTCCGTATGCAGAGCGCGGAATCGCTGCGGCGATATAAGAAGCGGCTGGCACAGGCTGAGAAGCGAATCGGAGAGCTTGACCGTCTGTTCGTCCGCATTTATGAGGACAATGTAGCCGGAAAGCTGGATGACGAACGCTTTGCCATGATGAGCAAGAGCTATACCGAGGAACAGAAGAACCTCAAGGCTGAGGTCAAGGGTCTGCAACAGCAAATCCATGAACAGGAGCAGCAGGCAGAGAATATAGAGCAGTTTGTTCAGCGTGTAAAGAGAAACAGCACCCTAACGGAGCTGACGCCCTATGCCCTCAGAGAGCTTGTCAAGGCTGTCTATGTAGATGCACCGGACAAGTGCAGCGGCAAGCGTAGGCAGAAGGTACATATCGAGTACGACCTTGTGGGCTACATTCCCGTGGATGAGCTGCTAAAAGCGGAACAGGCATGACCGAAATCATGCCTGTTCCAAGAAATTTGATTTTACTGTCTTACCAGCAGGGAGCTTCAGCCGGACGTTTTTTACAGCTTGTCAAGAAAGTCTCGCAGAGTTTGCCGCCCGCAGGCGGCAAATCAAGTGCAATCCATTTTTTGCCGGGGCGTGTACCTGGCAAAAAATACTTCTCAGTCTGCAAGTGTGGAATTTGTTTGCTGCCGGCAAACAAATTATGCGCGCGGCAGACTGCAAGCCTTTTGTTCAAAAAGGGCTCCGCCCTTTTTGGACAGTCTCAAAAAACGTCCGGCTCAGCCGGACGTTTTTTCTCAGAAGTCCACGGTGCCCTCCAGCACCAGCAGGTCATAGGGCTCAAAGGTGACGCGGCGGTATTTCTCCACGTCCATCTTCACGCCGGTCCAGTCGGAGTGGATCTCGCCGTTCTGCTTGATGAGAATGTCGTACAGAATGTCATAGGTCACGCCGTCGTCCCCGGTTTCCACAATGGTGGAATAGGGCAGGGTCTTGTGATAGGTCATGTGCAGGCCCTTATACTCGAAGTGGAAGCCGTTGCGCATGCGGCAGCCGTCCAGCCCCCGATAGGTGAACAGCCGCTTCAGGTCCCGCAGAATGGGGTCATGGTCCTGGTCATACAGGTTCTCCGGCGTGGTCTCGGTATAGTCGTACCGGAACTGGATGGGGATGCCGTAGGGCAGGAACCGCTCCACATACTGGGGGAGCTTCTCCGCCGGGTACTTCTTGTACAGCACGCAGTTGATGCGGGTGGGACAGGCGATCTGCCCCAGCACCTGGTCGGGGCTCTCCTCCACATATTTCACCAGGTGGCGGGAGACGTTCATGCAGGTGATCTTGTCCCGGTTGCGGCGGGTAAAGTCCAGCATCTCCTCCGCCGTGTAGAAGCCGGTCTGCACCGGGAAGGTGGTGTTGATATACACCTTGTGGGTGGTGGGGATAGCGTCCAGCATTTTTTGCAGGGACTCCAGATTGGCCAGAGGCTCGCCGCCGGTGAACACAAAGTCGCACCGGGGGGTGATGGCGTCCATGGTGCGGATGCTGTCCAGAATGGCGTCCAGGCTGAAGCCGGTGCAGTCGGCGTATTCCTTCTTGTTGATGCAGAAGGGGCAGTGGTTGTTGCAGTCGTAGGGCACGAACACCGTGACGGTGGCCCCGCCCTCGCGGGTCTTATAGGGGTTGCTCATATATTGATCCAGTCCTCCCAGAAAATCTTCCCGAATATTTTATACCTTTTTCACCAAAAAAGCAAGGAATTTTTGACAAAATTCACATGATTTTTTCTAATGCGACCCGGTATGACCGCCTGCGAATGCATCCCCGGCACGGCGCAGCCGCAAGGGCTTGCGGCAAAGAAAAAAACAGGTCCGCCGCAGCGGACCTGTTTTTGAATGAGCAGGGACTTGCTTACTTGGCCATAGCCTTGCCGGCGTTGGCCATTTCCTGGAAGATACCGGTGTGCTTCTTGGCCACGATGGCGCGGATCACCAGCAGGGTGCCGATCATCAGAGCCACGGCGATGATCATGCAGACCACAACGTTCTGCACCAGACCGGCGATGATGAAGCTGACGAAGGACACGGCAGCCACGG
>ENA-OYZG01000214-OYZG01000214.1-human-gut-metagenome-genome-assembly--contig:-NODE-214-length-18171-cov-6.329157_pt1 | contig 18171 bp, 20 predicted proteins | sample MGYA00244071_ERZ653466 | MGnify/ENA primary metagenome ERZ653466 (study PRJEB26926, sample SAMN06165150) | human gut metagenome | biome: ENVO:00009003; feature: ENVO:2100002; material: ENVO:00002003...
ATTCTATATCCCTCAGGGCGGCCTTTTCGCCTGCCGTTCCTGCAAGGTATGTATGGCAAAGCCTCTTTACTTCAATGGGCATATTGCTTCTGCAAGCTCCTCAGCTGTTATGACATCCGCCGGTATATTCATCCCTCCGTCTATAAGCTTATCCCGAAGCATAGCTATGGGCGGCAGGTCAAGGCCGTTGGCCCGGAGTTCCCTCCCCCTGCTGAATACCTCTCTCGGCGTACCCTGGGCTATCAGCCTTCCGTCGGCCATAACTATCACCCGGTCGGCCGCCAGCGCCTCCTCCATGTATTGCGTGATCATCACCACCGTCATGCCGCGCTCCCTGTTCAGGCGGCCTACTATATCCAGCACCTCCCGCCGCCCCTGAGGGTCCAGCATGGCCGTAGCCTCGTCCAGCACCAGAACCTCGGGCTCCATGGCGAGCATGCCGGCTATGGCTATGCGCTGCTTCTGGCCTCCGGAAAGCATATGGGGCGCGCTCCTTGCGTATTTTTCCATTCCGACAGCCTTTAACGATTCGTTCACGCGCCGGCGTATTTCCTCCGGATGCACCCCCAGGTTTTCCGGCCCGAAGGCAACATCCTCCTCCACCACGTTGGCCACGATCTGGTTATCCGGGTTCTGGAACACCATGCCCACCCGGCGGCGGATCTCCAGCAGGAGCTCCTCCTTTTTCGTGTCCATGCCCTCCACATACACCGCGCCGCCGGAGGGCAGCAGCACGGCGTTCATATGCTTGGCCAGGGTGGATTTGCCGGAGCCGTTGTGGCCCAGCACCACCACAAAGCTGCCCTTTTCGATGGACAGGGTCACATTGTCCAGGGCGGTGGTCCGGCGCTGGCCCTCCTCCACCGGGTAGGAGAAGGAGAGGGCGTCGGTCTGAATCATTGGCTGCATTGCTTTGTCTCTTTTCTGCGAAATTTTATTTGCTCATCCAGCGACCGGTGGCTCCGCAGGGCAGCGCCATGCCGGAATCCGTGCACGGCAGGCCCAGCTCGTCCCAGGTGACCCGGCCGCCGAAGCGGCGGCCCACCAGCATTTGCAGGATATAGCCCAGCACCGACGGGGCCAGACCCGTGGTGTAGGAGTTCAGGATCACAAACAGGGGCTTATCGGACAGCACCCGGGCGCAGAGCTTCACGAAGGGATAGAGATTCTCCTCCAGCTTCCACACCTCGCCGCTGGGACCCCGGCCATAGCTGGGGGGGTCCATGATGATGGCGTCATAGGTCTTGCCCCGTCGAATCTCACGCTCCACGAACTTGGCGCAGTCGTCCACGATCCAGCGGATGGGGGCATCCTGCAGGCCGGAGACCCGGGCGTTTTCCTTGGCCCAGGCCACCATGCCCTTGGCGGCGTCCACATGGCAGACGCTGGCCCCGGCGGCGGCGCAGGCCACCGTGGCCCCGCCGGTATAGGCGAACAGGTTCAGCACCCGGATGGGGCGGCCCGCCCGGCGAATCTGGTCCATGGCGAAATCCCAGTTGGCGGCCTGCTCCGGGAAAAGCCCGGTGTGCTTGAAGTTCATGGGCTTCACCTGGAAGCGGAGGTTTTTATAGGCGATGGGCCAGTTCTCCGGCAGCTTGTTTTTGTCCCAGTGGCCGCCGCCGGTGCTGGAGCGGCTGTAGCGGGCGTTGGCCGTGCGCCAGCCCCGGTTCTTCCGGTCCGACTCCCAGATGGCCTGGGGGTCCGGCCGCACCAGGATCTGGTCGCCCCAGCGCTCCAGCTTTTCTCCGCCGCCGCAGTCCAGCAGCTCATAATCCTTCCAGCCATCCGCGATCCACATAATGGGTATACCTCCGCACATTAAATCAACCCATTATACAATAGACCCGTCCCAGCGTCAAGTGCGGCTTTGGGGCGCAAATTGTGAAAAAATTGTGACCGGAAGCGGGCGGAACCCTTGACAACGGCCGGATCTGTGGTAAAATACAGAACGTCAAAGGCAATGACGAGAAGAATCTGCCGCGGAGTGCGCCGCAAGCGAGGCGGGAAAGGGTGTGAGCCCGCCGGGTCACAGGGCAGAGGGCCGTCTCTGAGCCGGCGGCGACGAGCCGCACGCCCCATCCCCGTTACCGGATGACTGAGACGACGGCTGCGGCCGTTAATTAGGGTGGTACCGTGAAGCATCGCTTCGCCCCTATGTGGGGCGGGGCGTTTTTGTTTATCAGGAGGCGATTATGGAGCGGCGTGTAATTGATATGGAAAAGGACCCGCGGCGGGAGCAGTTTCAGCTGTTCAGCGGGTATTCCTTCCCCTATGCCGGGGTAACGGTGCAGCTGGATGTGACGGCCCTGGAGCTGCGGCTGCGGGCGGAGCACAAGCCTATCTTCCTGACCATGCTGTATGTCATTCACCGGGCGGTGAACCGGGTGCCGGAGCTGCGGCGGCGCATTGAGGACGGCCAGGTGGTAGAGTATGACGAGTGCCCGGTATCCTTCACCGAGATGAAGCCGGACGGCAGCTATGCCTATTGCCGTCTGGAGACGGCCCGGGTGCCCTATGAGGACTACATCGCCATGGGACGCGTGCAGCAGGCGGCGGCCCGGCAGGGCGGCACCATCGAAACGGACCGCCGGGCGGAAAGCCCCAGCATCTTTGCCTCCTGCCTGCCGTGGCTGAACTACACGTCCCTGACCCACCCGGCCTGCACTCCGGCGGACAGCAACGTCCGGATCAGCTGGGGGCAGCTGTTCATGCGCTGCGGCATGACCCAGCTGTCTGTATCCATCCAAGTCCACCACGCCCTGGCGGACGGATGGCACATCGCGCAGTTTTACCGGGCCCTGGAGGAGGAGATCGCCGCCCTGTGCCCCACAGAAGAAAATCAGTAAAATACATTTGAGATAAAGGAGTAATGAACCATGTCCCATCCCTATCACGGCCTGAACGAGCTGCGGGAAATGTTCCTGAAGTTCTTTGAAACCAAAGGCCACCTGCGTCTGCCCAGCTTTTCCCTGGTACCCCAGAACGACAAGTCCATCCTGCTGATCAACGCCGGTATGACCCCCATGAAGCCCTGGTTCAAGGGCGAGGAGGAGCCCCCCTGCCACCGGGTGTGCACCTGTCAGAAGTGCATCCGCACCGGCGATATCGACAACGTGGGCAAAACCGCCCGCCACGGCACCTACTTCGAGATGCTGGGCAACTTCTCCTTCGGCGACTATTTCAAGCACGAGGCCATTGCCTGGAGCTGGGAATTTCTGACCAGCCCCCAGTGGGTGGGTCTGGAGGCCGACCGGCTGTATCCCTCCATCTATCTGGACGACGACGAGGCCTTCAACATCTGGAACAAGGAGATCGGCATCCCCAAGGAGCGGATCTTCCGCTTCGGCAAGGAGGACAACTTCTGGGAGCACGGCTCCGGCCCCTGCGGCCCCTGCTCCGAGATCTACTATGACCGCGGGCCGGAGTTCGGCTGCGGCAAGCCCGGGTGCACCGTGGGCTGCGACTGCGACCGGTATATCGAGATCTGGAACAACGTGTTCTCCCAGTTTGACAACGACGGCCAGGGCCACTATACCGAGCTGAAGCAGAAGAACATCGACACCGGTATGGGGTTGGAGCGTCTGGCCTGCGTGTGCCAGAATGTGGAGAGCCTGTTCGACGTGGATACCGTGATGAACATCACCCACAAGGTGTCTGAGCTCACCGGGGCCCACTACGGCGAGACGGAGAAGCGGGACGTGTCCCTGCGGGTCATCACCGACCACATCCGCTCCGCCACGTTTATGATCTGCGACGGCATCCTCCCCTCCAACGAGGGCCGGGGCTATGTGCTGCGGCGTCTGCTGCGCCGGGCCGCCCGCCACGGCAAGCTGCTGGGCGTCAACGATCCCTTCCTGTATCAGGTGGTGGACACCGTGATCCATGAAAACCAGGGACAGTATCCCGATCTGCGGGAAAAGCAGACCTATATCACCAAGGTCATCCGCACCGAGGAGGAGAATTTCGGCCGCACCATCGACGGCGGCATGAAGATCTTCTCCGACCTGCTGGCGGAGCATCAGGCCAAGGGGGAGAAGATTTTCTCCGGCGCCGACGCCTTCCGCCTGTATGACACCTTCGGCTTCCCCATCGACCTGACGGCGGAAATGGTGGCCGAGCAGGGCATGACCGTGGACGAGGAGAGCTTCCGCCAGCTGATGCAGGAGCAGAAGCAGCGGGCCCGCGAGGCCCGGAAGGCCCTGGGCGACCTGGGCTGGGCCGGTGTGGAGTTCGGCAAGGACATCCCCGCCACGGAGTTCGTGGGCTATGACCACGACGAGTTCGACGCCACGGTGGTGGCCCTGGTGGCCGAGGACGAGCTGCGGGGCGAGATCCCCGCCGGGTCCGACGCCGTGGTGGTGCTGGACAAGTCTCCCTTCTATGCGGAGATGGGCGGCCAGGCGGCCGACCACGGCACCATCAGCGCAGACGGCATTCTGTTCACCGTGTCCGACGTGCAGAAGAACAAGGGCGGCAAGTTCATGCACTATGGCCGCCTGACGGAGGGCACCCTCCATGTGGGCGACACCGTCCACGCCGCCATTGATACCGAGCGCCGCAAGGCCATCCGCCGGGCACACAGCACCACTCATCTGCTGGATGCGGCCCTGAAAAAGGTGCTGGGCGACCACGTGCACCAGGCGGGCTCCCTGGTGGAGCCGGACCGTCTGCGCTTCGACTTCACTCACTTCGAGGCCATCACCCCGGAGGAGCTGCATCAGGTGGAGGAGCTGGTCAATGACGCCATTCTGGAGGGCTATCCCGTGGTGACGGAGGTCCTGCCCATCGAGGAGGCCAAGAAAAAGGGCGCCGTGGCCATGTTCGGCGAAAAGTACGGCGACACCGTCCGGGTGGTGGAGATGGGTGATGTGTCCATCGAGTTCTGCGGCGGCACCCATGTGGATAACACCGCCAAGGCCGGCCCCTTCCGGGTGAAATCCGAGACCAGCGTGGCCTCCGGCGTGCGCCGGATCGAGGCCACCTGCGGCAAGCTGAGCCTGCAGGGCATGGAGCGCAGCCAGGGCGTTCTGCACAAGGCGGCGCAGTTCCTGAAAACCGCACCTGCCGGACTGCTGGAGCGCATGGAGCAGCAGGCCAACGAGATGAAGCAGCTGCGCCAGGCACTGGATAAGCTGAAGGCCGAGGCGTCCCTGGGCGAGGCCAAGCAGTTCCTGGCCTCCGCCAAAACCGTGAAGGGCCTGCACGTGATCACCACCACCCGCACCGGCATGGACACCGCCGCCATGCGCACCATGGGCGACTTCCTGCGGGATAAGGACCCCAGCGTTGTGGCGGTCATCGCCAGCATCAACGGCGAAAAGGTATCCTTCCTGGCCGTGTGCGGCAAGGAGGCCGTGGCCCGGGGCATCAAGGCCGGCGACCTGGTCCGGGCCGTGTCCGCCGTGTGCGGCGGCAAGGGCGGAGGCAAGCCAGATTCCGCTATGGGCGGCGGCACCGAATTGCTGAAGGTGGACGACGCCCTGGCTTCCGTGGACGATTTTGTGTCGGAAAAGCTCTCCTGAAGCCGGGAGAGTGGAAATAACGAAAGGAGCATGACTATGCGAGACGACAACTGCCTGTTCTGCAAAATTGTCGGCGGGGATATCCCCTCCAACAAGCTGTATGAAGACGAGCTGTGCTACGCCTTTTACGACATCGCACCTCAGGCCCCCACGCACTTCCTGGTGATCCCCAAGGAGCACATCGGCTCCGTGGCGGAGGTAAACGGCGGCAACAGTGCCGTGGTGGCCCACATCTTCGAGGTCATCGCCCGGCTGTGCCGGGAGCAGGGGCTGGAGAGCTACCGCGTGGTGTCCAACATCGGCGAGCAGGCCGGTCAGAGCGTGCATCACCTGCACTTCCATGTGCTGTCCGGCCGGGATATGACCTGGCCTCCGGGCTAAGGGACATGAAAAAGGCCTGTATCCTGCTGGCCAGTCCCCGGAAGCAGGGCAACACCGCCGCGCTGACGGCGCCCTTTGCGGCGGAGCTGGAAAAGCTGGGCTGGTCCTGCCGGACGGTCTGGCTGTATGACCTGGAGGTCCGGCCCTGCCGGGCCTGCCGGGTGTGCCAGCAGGATTGGACGGTGTTCGGCTGCCCCCAGGAAGACGACATGCAGGAGATTTTCGACAGCGTGCTGGCCTGCGACCTGTTGGTGCTGGCCACGCCCATCTACTCCTGGTACTGCACCCCGCCCATGAAGGCGGTCCTGGACCGGCTGGTATACGGAATGAACAAGTATTATGGCCGGGAGAAGGGGCCGTCCCTGTGGGAGGACAAGCCCGTGGCCCTGATCGCCACCTGCGGCTATCCCGTGGAAAAGGGCGCGGACCTTTGGGAGGCCGGGATGCAGCGTTACTGCAAGCACTCCCGTCTGCGGCTGCTGGGTATGCTGGCCCAGCGGCACCGGGGCTATGACACGGTGTTCATGGACCCGGAAAAGGCCCGCTTGGCGGCGGAATTTGCCCGGAAGGTAAACGAAAGCATCTGAATACGCACAAACGCCGGACCCCATCGGGGCCCGGCGTTTTGTTTTATTCTGCCAGCGGCAGACGGACGATGAAGGTGCTCCCCTCCCCTATCCGGCTGTCCACGGTGACGGAGCCGCCGTGGAGCCGGGCCGCCTGCTGCACCATGAACAGGCCCAGGCCGCTGCCGTCCTTGCCCCGGGCGGCGTCCACCTGGTAAAAGCGCTGGAAGATGCGCTCCCGGTCCTCCGGGGCGATGCCGCTGCCGTCGTCCCGGACGGACAGCACGGCCCATTGGCCCTCCCGGCGCAGATCCACCCACACATGGCCGTTGGGCTTCCCATAGCGATAGGCGTTGGAGATCAGGTTCGTCAGCAGCCGGGACAGCCGGGTCACGTCCCCGTTTACCAGCAGGTCCGGCTGGGTATGCACCGCCAGCGTGATGCCCTCCGGGGCCAGATGGGCCTGCTCCTCACAGAGGACCTCCACCAGCTGGCTCAGGTCCGCCGTTTCCAGCTGGAGCTTCTGCGTACCCTGCTCCAGCCGGGTGATGTGCAGCAGCTGGCCGATAAGCCGGGACATCTGCTGCCCCTGGCGGCGGATCACGTCCACGGATTGGCGATAGTCCTCCTCCGTGGGCTGGCCGTGGTCCAGACTGTCGCACTCGGCCAGGATCACCGCCACCGGCGTCCGCAGCTCGTGGGAGGCGTCGGAGGTAAATTGACGCTCCGTCTCGAAGGACCGCTCCAGCCGGTCGGCGTTGCGGGTCACCACGGACACCACCTGGGCCGCCGGGGGTTTGGTGACCTGATTGCGGTTCATGAGCATCACGAACACCAGCATCAGGGAGGAAATGACCACCATCACCACGGTGAACCAGATGGTCATGCGGACCTTGATGGAGATATGTCTCATACGCCCTCCTTCAGCACCCAGCCCATGCCCCGGACCGTGTGCAGCAGTTTTTTCTCGTGGCCGCCGTCCAGCTTTTTGCGCAGATAGCTGATGTATACGTCCACCACGTTGGTGCCTCCGGCGTAGTCATAGTTCCAGAGGTTGTTTTCGATCTGCTCCCGGGAGAGGATGATGCCCTTGTTGCGGATCAGATACTCCAGCAGGGCGTATTCCCGGGCGGAGCGGCGCAGCTGGGGCTGATTCTCGGCAAACAGAAGGCGCATAGGGGGATCCCTCCTCTTTTATAAAGCATGGCGGCGCCGCCCGCAGGATGGGATAGGCGGCGTCGCCGGGTCTCGGTATCAGCGCAACAGATTTTGGCCGGTTTTTCAAGAGGCCAGCTGGAGAATGGTGGCAACATCCGCCACGCCCCGGTACTTCTCCACCAGGTACTGCTCGATGTAGGCAGCCTCGGCGGCGGTCTGCAGACCGTCATACTCCTCCAGGGGGCGCTGGAGCATCACCCGCAGGTCGATGCCGTTCTCGGTGACCCGGCGCTCCAGGATCAGGCCCTCAGCCAGGCGGCAGGTGGTGATGGTGTCGATATGATTACGGATGGTCTTTTTTATAAGTTGTTCCTCCTTGATATTCTTGTTCCGGGGTGTCGTCCCCTTCGTTCTGGTGCTATCTTACGGCGGAAATATTAGAGGAACATTAATGCTTTTTAAATTAATTATAAACTGCCGGGCAGAAAAACGGGGGCCTCCTGAATGGGAGGCCCCCGGGGCTGGTTGATTGATTTTACACAGAGAACAGGATGTCGGCGTAGGTGGGATAGGGCCAGTATTCCGCGGCGGTCAGGGACTCCAGCCGGTCGATGGACTGGCGGGCCTCCTCCATGCGGCGGCCGATCTCCTCCCGGTAGTACCGGGCGGCCTCGATGCCGCCCTCGGCGTCGGGGGCCTGGTCCATAGCCTGCTCCATGGCCGTCATGGTGTCGTACAGGCTGGCGGTCAGGCCGGAGAGCTTGGACAGCAGGTCCTCCTCCACCCGGCAGGGGACCACCAGCTCCCGCTTGTGCAGGATGGCCTGGGTCAGGTCCGCCGTGTAGCGGTTCACCGCCGGGAGAATGCCCCGCATGACCATATCCCGCAGGGTAGCCGCCTCGATGGACGTGACCTTGCAGTAATTCTCCAGGTGAATCTCGTACCGGGCCCGCATCTCCGTCTCGCTGAGGATGTTGTGGCCGGAGAACAGGCGGATGTTCTTGGGATCGATATAGGCGGGCATGCAGTCCACGGTGTCCCGCAGGTTGCTGAGGCCCCGGCGCTGGGCCTCCCGGACCCAGTCCTCGCCGTAGCCGTTGCCGTCGAAGATGATACGCTGGTGGGCCTTGAAGGTGTCATGCAGCAGGTTCTGCAGGTCCGCCCGGAAGTCGTTGGACTGCTCCAGAATGTCCGCAAACTCCTCCAGCTCCTGGGCCATGATGGTGTTGAGCACCACGTTGGGGCTGGCGATGGACTGGGAGGAGCCCAGCATACGAAACTCGAACTTGTTGCCGGTGAAGGCCAGGGGCGAGGTACGGTTGCGGTCTGTGGTGTCCTGGGGAATCTCCGGCAGGGTGTCTACGCCGATCTCCAGCTTCCGCTTGGCCTTATCCACATACGCCTGACCGTTGATGATGGAATCCAGGATGGCCGTCAGCTCATCGCCCAGGAACACGGAGATGATGGCCGGAGGGGCCTCGTTGCCGCCCAGCCGGTGGTCGTTGCCGGGGTAGGACACGCAGCAGCGCAGCATATCCTGATATTCGTCCACGCCCTTGATAAACGCCGCCAGGAACAGCAGGAACTGGGCGTTCTGGCTGGGGGTCTTGCCGGGCTTGAGCAGATTCTCGCCGGTGTCCGTGGCCAGGGACCAGTTGTCATGCTTGCCGCTGCCGTTGATGCCGGCAAAGGGCTTCTCGTGCAGCAGGCACACCAGGCCGTGGCGGTCGGCCACCTTTTTCAGAAACTCCATGGTCAGCTGGTTGTGGTCGCAGGTGCTGTTGGCATCGGAATACACCTGGGCCACCTCGTGCTGGGCGGGAGCCACCTCGTTGTGCTCCGTCTTGGCGGGAACGCCCACCTTCCACAGCTCCTGATCCAGCTCGTGCATGAATTCCGCCACCCGGGGCTTGATGGCCCCGTAGTAGTGGTCGTCCAGTTCCTGGCCCTTGGGGGGTTTGGCGCCGAACAGGGTCCGGCCGCAGAGGACCAGGTCCTCCCGGCGGCGGTACATCTCCTTGTCGATGAGGAAATACTCCTGCTCCGGGCCTACCTGGGCGGTGACGTGCTGGGCCTGAGTGTTGCCGAACAGCCGCAGGATGCGGATGCTCTGGGTGTCCAGCAGCTTCATGGAACGCAGCAGGGGGGTCTTTTTGTCCAGAGTCTCGCCGCCGTAGGAACAGAAAATGGTGGGGATATACAGGGTCTTGTCCTTCACAAAAGCATAGGACGTGGGGTCCCAGGCGGTGTAGCCACGGGCCTCGAAGGTGGCCCGCAGGCCGCCGGAGGGGAAGCTGGAGGCGTCCGCCTCGCCCCGGGATAGCTCCTTGCCGGACAGCTCCATCAGCACGCCGGTGGGCCCCTGGGGAGCGATGAAGCTGTCGTGCTTCTCGGCGGTGAAGCCGGTCATGGGCTGGAACCAGTGGGTATAGTGGGTGGCCCCCTTTTCAATGGCCCATTCCTTCATGGCGGCGGCGATCTCGTCGGCGATGGAGCGGTCCAATGACGTTCCCTGCACCAGGCACTGCTGCCAAGCATCGTAGATGTGGGCCGGCAGACGCTGTCGCATCTGCTCCTGTGTGAACACCATGCTTCCGAACAGTTCAGGGATACTTGTGACTTTTTCGTTCATTGTAAGGCTCCTTTCGCCGCATTTGCGGTCTGTAGTTCTATCTTTCAGCGGGACACTCCCGCAGGAACAACATCAGATATACCGCGCCAGCGCCTCCATAACAACGGGGGTGACATACGCTTCGATGGCGGCCGCCGCCATCAGCAGGGGCGTGATATGCATCACCAGCAGCCGCAGCAGGTTCAGCACCACCGGCCCCACCAGGCCCTTCTCGTTGCGGCGCACATAGCGCACCAGGGTCCGGCACAGGTACAGGCCCCCGGCCATGGCCAGAAACAGGGCCGGAAGCTCGAAAACGCCGTGGGGCAGCGTGCCTGCACCGTAGTACCACAGGGGCAGCCCCAACTGCACATAGTACGAGGCGAAGCCGCCGAACATCATGGCGTTGATGCCCAGGGACACCGCAGGCAGATACAGAAACGGGATGAATCCATAGCCCATGGCCAGGGCGCAGGCCTGGAGATTGTTGAGAAACAGCCCCAGAGCGCTGAAATTCCCTTCCGCGTCCACGATGCCCCGGTCCGCGATCTGCTCCCGGAACAGCTCAATCAGCCGCTCAATGGGGGCGGGATAGCGCAGGGTCACCAGATAGCTGACCACCATGACCACGGCAAAGGCCAGGGCCGTCATGCCGAAGGCACGGCCGAAGCCGTCCCGGTAAAACCCGTGCAGCTGCTGCCGCTGCCGCACCAGCCATTTCAGCATGCCGTCAGCATGGAGAGCCCCTGGCGAAGCCTGCGCAGGGTCTCCTCCCGGCCCAGAATGCGGCAGATCTCCACCGCGCCGCCGGGGGTCACCAGCTTGCCCGCCGCCGCAATGCGCACGGGCCACATGAGGGTGGCGTTCTTTACCTCCAGGGACGCGGCCAGATTCACCAGGCCGTCATGGATGCTCTCGTCGGTCCAGTCCGGCAGGGCCTCCAGCATGGGAATGGCGGCCTCCAGCATCCGGGCGCACACCTCGGGGTTGGTCTTGGACTTTTTGTTGGTATAGAAATCCACCGGGTACTCCGGCAGGGCGTCGAAGAAGTCCACCTTCTCGGGAATCTCCGTCAGCCGCTCGCACCGGGCCTGGAGCAGGGCGGCAATGGCTGCCGGGTCATAGGCAGGATTCTGGACGCTCTGGCGGATGTAGGGCTCCGCCGCCCTGGCAAAGGCCGCAGGCTCCATGCTCCGCAGATACACGGCGTTGAAGTGGTCCAGCTTGGCCCGGTCGAAAATGGCCGGGGACTTGGAGATACCGGTGATGTCGAAGGCCCGGGTCAGGCCCTCCAGGTCGAAGATCTCCTGCTCCGCCAGGTCGCCCTTGGGGCTCCAGCCCAGCAGGGCCACATAGTTCAGAATGGCCTCCGTCAGATAGCCCTGGGCCTTCAGGTCCTCATAGGAGGGGTCGCCGTGGCGCTTGGACATCTTGTTCTGGGCGTCCCGCATCACCGGGGAGCAGTGCACATAGGTGGGCACCTCCCAGCCAAAGGCGTGATACAGCAGGTCATACTTGGGGGCCGAGGACAGATACTCGCTGCCCCGGACCACGTGGGTGATGCCCATGAGATGGTCATCGATGACGTTGGCGAAATTATAGGTGGGCAGGCCGTCCCGCTTCATCAGCACCTGGTCGTCCAGGGTGCTGTTTTCCACGGTGATGTCGCCGAAAATGGCATCATGGAAGGTGGTGACGCCCTCCGCCGGAATGCGCTGACGGATGACATAGGGCTCCCCGGCGGCTACCCGGCGCTCCGCCTCCTCCAGGGGCAGGTCCCGGCAGGGGTCCGCCGCCCGGTCAAAGTCGCCGGAGTCCTCCTCGGACTCGGTCTTTTCGCAGAAGCAGTAGTACGCGCCGCCCTTTTCCACCAGCAGACGGGCATACCTTCCATAGGTGTCCCGCCGCTGGGACTGGATATACGGGGCCACGGGGCCGCCCACGTCGGGGCCCTCGTCATGGGTCAGGCCGCACTCGGCCATGGTGCGGTAGATCACGTCCACCGCGCCGTCCACATACCGGCCCTGGTCCGTGTCCTCAATGCGCAGGATGAAATCCCCGCCATGGGACCGGGCGATCAGCCAGGTATACAGCGCCGTCCGCAGGTTACCCACGTGCATATAGCCCGTGGGGGACGGGGCAAACCGGGTCCGGACCCGCCCGTGGGGGATTTTGGCCTCCATCTGCTCGAAATAGGTCTTATCCAACGACATGCTTTCTTCCTCCCAAATTTAGATAACTAAACAGCTAAATCCAAAATACACTCATTAATTATATTTTGTTCCGGAAAAAAGTCAATCAAAAATTCCTGCATTTTCTCACAAATCGCAGGGGAAATACGGCCCAGTCCTTGACTTTTTGCCTGTCAGACGCCAAAAATCCCGGTTCCGGAATTTTCTTCAAAAAATGCTTGCAATTGTCCGGGAAAAGTGGTAAAATTACAGTTGCCTTTGTGAAAAGGACTTTTGTACCAGAAAGAGGTGAACCAGAGCAATGAAGGAAGGAATCCATCCCAATTATCAGCAGACTACTATTAAATGCGCCTGCGGTAATGTAATTGAGACAGGTTCTACGAAGAAGGATATTCGCGTAGAAGTCTGCTCTAAGTGTCACCCCTTCTTCACCGGCAAGCAGAAGCTGGTGGATACCGGCGGACGCGTGGCCAAGTTCAACAAGCGTTTCGGTCTGGACAAGTAAAGACACTTTTACAGGACCCGCACCCGTTTTGGCTGCGGGTCCTGTTTGCATTTGCCGCCGGGTATGCGAAAATCTTTGGTAAAAACACCGGAAACGAGGGCAAATATGGAACAAACGACCTTACAGGAAGAAAAGCGCGACTATGCGGTGCTGGTGGGCCTGCGGTCCCCGGTGCTGGGAGACGACAGCGCTGACGAGGAGAGCCTGGCGGAGCTGTCCGCCCTGGTGGACACCGCCGGAGGCCAGGCCGTGGGCATGATCCTGCAGAGCCGGGACAAGCCGGACCCCCACAGCTTCATCGGCGAGGGCAAGGTGGAGGAGGTCCGCCGCATGGTGCAGGAGGAGAAGGCCACCATGGTCATCTTCGACAACGACCTGTCCCCCTCCCAGCTGCGGGTGCTGACAGAGATGACCGGGGTCCAGGTGCTGGACCGCAGCGGCCTGATCCTGGATATCTTCGCCCAGCGGGCCAGGACCCGGGAGGGGCGCTTGCAGGTGGAGCTGGCCCAGTATCAGTATCTGCTGCCCCGGCTGATCGGTATGTGGACCCATCTGGAGCGCCAGGGCGGCACCAGCGGCAAGGGCCCCATCGGCTCCAAGGGCCCCGGCGAGACCCAGCTGGAAACCGACCGCCGCCACATTCACCGAAAAATCGACAAGCTGAAGGCGGAGCTGGAGGAGGTGCGCCGGGTCCGGGGCACCCAGCGCCAGCGCCGCATGAAAAGCGAGATCCCCGTGGTGGCCATCGTAGGCTATACCAACGCCGGGAAGTCCACCCTCTTAAACGCCATCACCGGGGCCGGGATCCCCGCCAACAACCGCCTGTTCGACACCCTGGACACCACCACCCGGCTGCTGACCGTCAGCGATACCCTGGACGTGGTGATCTCCGACACCGTGGGCTTTATCCGCAAGCTGCCCCACCAGCTGGTGGAGGCCTTCAAGGCCACGCTGGAAGAGCTGGAGTACGCGGACCTGCTGCTCCACGTCATCGACGTGTCCAATCCCCAGTGGCAGCAGCAGGCCGCCATTGTAGAGAGCCTGATCCGGGAGCTGAAGGCGGATCAGATCCCCTGCCTGCGGGTGTATAACAAGTGCGACCTGGCCTTTTCCGGCCAGCGTCCCGCCGGGGAGGACTCCGTGTCCATCTCCGCTCGGACCGGCGAGGGGCTGGACCGGCTGCTGGCCCTGATCGACAAGCGGCTGGACAAGGGCACCCGCCGGGTGACCATTCACCTGCCCTATGACAAGGCCGGACTGCTGGACGGCCTGTACCGGGAGGCCAGGGTGGAGTCTGTGGAGTACGCCGCCACCATCGACGTGGTGGCCGTGTGCACCCCCAAGGTGCTGGGCCAGGTGAAGGACTATATCGAAAACTGGCAGGAGCCGAAGGAGGACTGGGAGCTATGACGCAGCTGGAAACCTCGCGGCTGATCCTGCGCCCGTGGTGCGACAGCGACGCCCAGGCCCTGTACCGCTGGGCCAGGGACCCGGAGGTGGGCCCCTCCGCCGGTTGGGCGCCTCACACCTCCGTGGAAAACAGCCGGGAGATCATCCGCACCGTGCTGTCCGAGGAGGGCACCTTTGCGGTGCTGCTCAAGGGCGGCGACGGCGGTCCCATCGGCTCCGTGGGTGTGTTTCCCACGGCGATACCGGTGGGGAAGGGAGAGCCGGAGATCGGCTACTGGATTGCCCACCCCTATTGGGGGCAGGGGCTTGTTCCCGAGGCTGTGGAGGAGCTGCTGCGCTGGCAGTTTCAGGAGATGGGAGTCCAGCGCGTATGGTGCGCCCATTCCCCGGAAAATGAGAAGTCCCGGCGGGTGCAGGAGAAGTGCGGCTTCCGCCATGTCTGCGATACGCCGCCGTCGCCGTGGCCCGACGGAACGGAGCGCCCCGGCGTGTGCCAGGCCATCACAAGACAGGAGTGGGAGGTCCGCCATGGGGGATAAAATCTACGTTCCCTATCAGGAGGCGGAAAGCGAGTTTGTGGAAAAGCGCTCCCGCTTCATAGGCCATGTGTGGCCGGTGGACAGCGAGGACCAGGCCCAGGAGCTGATCCGCCGGGTGAAAAAACAGCACTACGACGCCCGGCACAACTGCTGGTGCTATCTGCTGGGCGGCAGCGTGGTCCGCTACAGCGACGACGGCGAGCCTCAGGGCACCGCCGGTCAGCCTATGCTGGCGGTGTTCCAGCGGGAGCACGTCACCAACGTTCTGTGCGTGGTGACCCGCTATTTCGGCGGCATCCTGCTGGGGGCCGGAGGGCTTACCCGGGCCTACAGCAAAAGCGCCCGGGACGCGCTGGCCGCCGCGGGCGTGGCGGCCATGGGCCTGTGGACCGCGGCCCTCTGCACCTGTCCCTATCCCCTGCTGGAGCGGGTGAAGCTGGAGGTGCAGGCCGTCGGCGGCACCGTGGACGCCGTGGACTACGGGGCGGAAGTGGCTTTGACCCTGTCCCTGCCGGAGGACGCCCCCCGGCGGCTGCAGGACCGGCTGACGGAGCTGTCCGCCGGACGGCTGCGGCTGGAACTGTCCGGAACGGAGCTGCGCCCGGGTCCCCGGGAGGACATCTGATAGATTACAGAAAGGGAGACGCAACATGGACGACAACGAAAAGAGACTGGAAATTCTCCGCCGCACGAAAAAGCGCCGCAAGCAGGTGGACATCACCTTTATTCTGGCGGCTCTGGCTGTGCTGTTCCTGCTGGCCGGGATCTACCTGGGCCAGGCGGTGTATTATATCCTGTTCGTGGCCTGCGTGCTGTCGGCGGTTCTGATGATCGTGGACCTGCGCCGCACCAAGCGCCAGCTGGAGGAGCAGGACCGCAGGGAGCAGGAAAAGAACAACGCCTGATTCCTCAAAAATCAAAAACAGAGCATCCCTTCCGCGCCCGGAGGGGATGCTCAAATTTTTATTCACATTCGTGCTTCAACCGGCGGAGCATGCCGATGACGGTCTCGCGAGTCAGGTTCAGATCATACGCGCGGTTCAGCAGCTGGGCGATGCGCCCCGGCGGCCAGGCATAGGACACATAACGTTTCATGTCTTCCAGTGCGCCATCCGGCAGATCCGTCAACTCAATCACGACGGGGATGCTCCTTTCCGCATACCCGGCCCAGTCCGCCGGGCGTTTCTCACGGTAACAGGATAAACCCTTACAGCCCCACTGTCAAGACAATTATTCCATTTTCTCCCAAAAAGTGCCCTTTATGTGCCAAAGAGTGCCTCCCCTGCCCGGATTATTTCTCCCGGACCAGCAGGCGCAGGGCCTGGGCGATGTTCTGCACCGGCAGCAGCTCCAGCCCCGGCAGGGGCTTGAGCTCCCGGGCCCGGCGGGCCGGGATCATGCACTGGGTAAAGCCCAGGCGGTGCACCTCGGTCAGCCGCTGCTCCAGGTGGCTGATGGAACGGATTTCCCCGGAGAGGCCCACCTCGCCGATGGCCGCCATATGGTCCGGCACGGGCTTGTCCAGATAGCTGGAGGCGATGGCCACCACCGCCGCCAGGTCCGCCGCCGGTTCCTCCAGGGTCAGCCCGCCGATGATGTTCAGATAGGCGTCGCACTGGGACACCTTCAGCCCGCCCCGCTTCTCCAGCACCGCCAGCAGCATGGCCGCCCGGTTATAGTCGAAGCCGTTGCTCATGCGCCGGGGGTTGGAGGCGCTGGCCGGGGCGATCAGGGCCTGCACCTCCGCCAGAACGGGCCTGGCCCCCTCCATGGCGCAGGTGACGCAGGTGCCGGGGGCGTCCTTGGGACGCCCGGACAGCAGCATCTCCGAGGGGTTCTCCACCTCCCGCAGGCCCCGGTCCATCATCTCGAACACGCCGATCTCGTTGGTGGCGCCGAAGCGGTTTTTTGCCGCCCGGAGGATCCGATAGGTCATGTGCTGGTCCCCCTCGAAATACAGCACGCAGTCCACCATGTGCTCCAGGACCTTGGGCCCGGCGATGGAGCCCTCCTTGTTCACATGGCCGATGACAAACACGGTAACCCCCTGGCCCTTGGCCAGCTGCATCAGGGCCATGGTGCAGTCCTTCACCTGTCCCACCCCTCCGGCGGGGGAATCCAGGTCCTCGTTATACAGGGTCTGGATGGAGTCCACGATCAGCACGTCCGGCTGCTCGCTGCGGACGCACTCTAAGATATTCCCCAGGCAGGTCTCCGACAGAACGTACAGATTATCGCTCTCCGCGTCCAGGCGCTGGGCCCGCAGCTTCAGCTGGTGGGCCGACTCCTCGCCGGACACATACAGCACCCGGGCGAACTCCCCCAGCTTCTTGCAGATCTGGAGCATCAGGGTGGATTTGCCGATACCCGGCGCGCCGCCCACCAGCACCAGGGAGCCTTTCACCGCGCCGCCGCCCAAAACCCGGTCCAGCTCCCCCATACCGGTGGAAAAGCGGATCTCGTCCGCCGTGCCGATCTCTGTAATGGGAACGGGCTTTACAGCCCTCGCCGACGCTGGCTTTCTGCCGGATTTCACCGGCTTATCCGCCTGCTCCACGATGCTGTTCCATGCGCCGCAGGCCGGGCAGCGTCCCGCCCACTTGGGGGTCTCGTTGCCGCACTCGGTGCAGTAAAATATGGTTTTGGTTTTCATGCGCTTGCTCCCTCCGTGTCGTGCTGGAGAAATCCGGCGGCGATGCACACCGCCAGCTTCAGCTGATACCCGCCGGTCAGTAGCTGCCCGGTTTCCGTCCGGTTGGACAGAAAGCCACACTCCACTAAAATGGCGGGACATTGTACATTTTTCATCAGATAGATGGTGCTGTCGATGGCCTTGGCGTTTTTCCCGTTTCCGGCGTTGACGGCGCCGTTCAGGGCCGCCTGGACCGTCTCGCCCAGCCGTGGGCCGGAGACCGCGCCGTTATAAAACACCTGAGCCCCATGGACCGACGGGTGGTCGGGCATACTGTTCTGGTGGATGCTGATGAGCACCGCCTCCGGCTTGCTGTTAATCAGGGCCACCCGGTTTTTCAGGTCCGACACCTTCTTCTCCCGCAGGGTGACGGCCTCCGGCGAATAAATCGCGTCCTCCCCCGTCCGGGTCAGCACGGTATCCCGGCCCAGAAACAGCAGCACATCCCGCAGCCGCCGGGTGATGGCCAGGTTCAGGTCGCTTTCCACCACCCCGTCCGGGGACACCGCGCCGCCGTCCTCGCCGCCATGTCCGGCGTCCAGAACGATGGTCCGGCAGCCCGCGGCAGCGTTTACAGCGGCAGGCCGTCCCGGCC
>ENA-OYZG01000221-OYZG01000221.1-human-gut-metagenome-genome-assembly--contig:-NODE-221-length-17721-cov-5.236952_pt1 | contig 17721 bp, 16 predicted proteins | sample MGYA00244071_ERZ653466 | MGnify/ENA primary metagenome ERZ653466 (study PRJEB26926, sample SAMN06165150) | human gut metagenome | biome: ENVO:00009003; feature: ENVO:2100002; material: ENVO:00002003...
TGGCCGTGCAGGTGATTTTGTCTGCACGGCCAGCCGTTTCGCTTTTTATCGTTTTATTTTAGCCTTTGGTTTTCTGCACGCGCTTGTCGCACCTGGTGGCCAGGCGGGTGCCAATGCTTTGCAGCACCTGCACCAGCACAACCAGCAGCGCAGTTGCAAAAATTTCCAGCACCAGGTTATAGCGGTAGTAGCCATAGTTGATGGCAACCTTGCCCAGGCCGCCGCCGCCGATCACACCTGCCATAGCGCCATAGCCCAGAATGGTTGTGGCAGCAATGGTTGCGTTGGCAATCAGGCTGGGCATGCTTTCGGGGATCATCACCTTGGTGATGATCTGCAGCGGGGTTGCCCCCATGCTCTGGGCTGCTTCCACCACGCCGGAATCCACCTCACGGATGCTGGTTTCCACCAGACGGGACACAAACGGGAAGGATGCAATGACCAGCGGCACAATGGATGCCACCGTGCCAATAGAAGTGCCCACGATCAAGCGGGACAGCGGAATGACAATGATCATCAAGATCAAGAACGGCACACTGCGCAGCAGGTTGATTACGCCGTTCAGCAGCCGCATGACCCAGCGGGGCAGCGGGCGCACACCACCGGGCTCACCCGTTACCAGCAGCACACCAAGCGGCAGGCCGATGACCAGTGCAAACAGAGTGGCCACCACGGTAGAGTAAAAAGTATCCCAGGTTTCTGCCGGGATGGAAGGCAGAACATCCAAAAAAGTCTGCCAGTCCTTCGATGCAAAAAATTCAGCCATTGCTGCCCACCTCCTCGTAGGTAATGCCGGGATAATTCTTGATGTAATCCAGCGCCTTGGCAGCGCCTTCGCCTTCCGGCAGGGCCAGCAGCATGCTGCCCAGCGTCTGGCCGTTTACCACGCGGGTGTCCGCCGCCACAATCGAAACCAGCGCCCCGCACTCAATGGCAAGGCTGGCCACCAGCGGCTTATCGGTCGTCTGGGTGCCGTTAAAGGCAACACGCACCATTTTGCGGCCGGGCAGCAGCTCGCGCTCCGGCGTGCCCGCCGGGAACACCAGCCGCTTGGCAGCGTCGGAATGCGGGTTCGAGAAGATATCCCGCACACTGCCCTGCTCTACCACGGTGCCGTTATCCAAAATGGCAACGTGGCTGCACACATCCTCCACCACGCTCATCTGGTGGGTAATGATAACCACCGTAATGCCCATTTCGCGGTTGATCTTCTGGATCAGCTGCAAAATGGCGTGGGTGGTGTTGGGGTCCAGCGCACTGGTGGCCTCATCGCACAGCAGCACCTTGGGGTTGGTTGCCAGTGCGCGGGCAATGGCGATGCGCTGCTTCTGACCGCCGGACAGCTGTGCCGGGTAGGCGTTGGCCTTATCCGGCAGCCCCACCATCTCCAGCAGCTCCATGGCGCGCTTTTCCGCCTCGGCCTTTTTTACACCTGCCAGCTCCATGGGGAAGCAGACATTCTTCAGGCAGGTGCGCTGCATGAGCAGGTTGAACTGCTGGAAGATCATGGTGATCTCCCGGCGGCGCTTGCGCAGCGAGACGGGAGACAAGGTCTCCATTGCCACGCCGTCGATCACCACACTGCCGCCGGTGGGGCGCTCCAACAGGTTGATGCAGCGCACCAGCGTGGATTTGCCCGCACCGGACATACCGATGATGCCGTAGATGGAGCCATCGGGAATGGTGAGGTTGATGTTTTGCAGCGCTTTCACCGCGCCATCCTTCATCTGGAAGGTCTTGGAAAGGTACTTGAGTTCGATCACAGAAATTGCTCCTTTAGCTTATCCCTCGATGATAGATTATCCCTCGATGGGTGCCAGACTGTCCTGCTTGCCGCCGTAGATGCCCATGGGCTCTACGTGAATACCGGCAACAGTTACCAGATGGGTACCCTTTTCGGCGTTGAAATTGTCCAGATACGGCTGATGCTGGAAGTAGTTGGTGTCTACCTGACCGTCCTCGACGACCTGGTTGGGGATCACATAGTCGTCGTACTCCTGGATGTCCAGCGTGATGCCCTTGGCGGCAAGGATCTCCTTGCACACCTCCAGCACCTCGCAGTGGGGAGCGGGAGTAGCGGCGCAGCTGACGGTCTGGCCGTTCAGAGCGTCATAGTCCACAGTGGAATCATAGCCGTCGGTGGGGTTCTCCACAACGGACACCACGGAGCCCTTGTAGGTCTCGTCCATGAAGTCCTTCACCTTCTGGCTCTGCAGGGCAGCAGCCAGAGCCTTGATCTTGGGCTCCTCCTGATTGCCGTCCTTGCACACCAGAATGTTGACATAAGCAGAAGAGCCGTCCTCCATGGCCAGTGCATCGGTCATGGGGTTCAGACCGGCAGAGATGGCGTAGTTGGAGTTAATGACGGCGTAGTCCTCGTCCTGCAGGACGTTGGGCACCTGAGCGGCCTCCACCTCGTCCACGGTGACGTTCAGGGGGTTCTCCTCGATGTCGTTCTTGGTGGCGGTCAGGCCGGCATCTGCCTTCAGCTTGAAGAAGCCGTTCTTCTCCAGCAGGGTCAGGGCACGAGCCTCGTTGGTGGTATCGTTGGGCACAGCCACCTTGATCTTATCCAGCTTAGCTGCGGCAGAGGATGCCACGCTGCCGGATGCAGCGGCGGAAGAAGCAGTGGAAGAAGAACCACCGCAGGCAGTCAGGGCAGCGGCTGCAGCTGCTACACCGGTAACTTTCAGAAAATCGCGACGAGTAATCATAGTTTTGTTCCCTCTCTATTGTTCTCTATTATGTACTGCGGCCCGCACGGCACCTTTCCGCACGCGGCCTTGAACGGGTGCATGAAAAAATGCCCCCGTCCTTACGAGCCTTAGGCTCTGCAAGGACGGAGGCATGAACATACTTCCGTGGTACCACCTTGGTTCACTGTACCCTTACAGATACAGCCTCGATGCTGCGGCAGCGTGTGCTGCTTACAGCCGGACGCTGTAACGGGCGCATCCCGTTGCGGGCTTAGCACTCCTGCGCCTCGTCCGCACGGCTCCGAGACCATTTTCAGCTTCCTGTTTCCTGCCCTTTTTCACCGCCCGGGCTCTCTGGTAAGGATCAATGCGAAGGCCTACTCTTCTCTTCACAGCCATTTTTGTGATATTGACACTATAATAAACCCATCGGCGGCATTTGTCAACACCCCTAACGAAGTTTTTGGGTAGGGATATGGCTTCCGGCCTGCCACTGCGCCCGTTTTGCTTGACAATGCGCACAAAAAAGGTTATACTATAACTACAAAAGGCACTGCGACAAGCGGTTAGCCCTTTAGGTTTTTGGCTTAACTTTTATCAAAGAAAAACCGTCACCTGCCGGGGTGGCGGTTTTTACTTTCTTACCTTGATCGTAAACGTAAATCCAAACAAGTGGAATGTCAAAGTAATAGGCATTTTCTCACCTCCTTCCGGAAGTGAGGGTCAACCGCCTGCCGTATGTGCAGTACCTTTCGGTCACTTTTCAGAGACAGGACGATTATAACATATTCCGACCCTTTTCGCAAGAAAGCTCTGGTGTTTCCAGAGCTTTTTATTATGTGCTCTTGTATGCGGCTGGTGCACATGATAAAATAGGGTATCATCTTTTGCAAGGAGAGCAGGCAATGAACAGCAGAGACCCTTTTCCCGATGAAGAGCTGCGCCGCCGCATTATGGATTTTATCATGGCCGCAGGGCAGACCCTGTTGGAAAACGGCGCGGAGGTGTTCCGGGTGGAGCAGACTATGGAGATCATGGCGCGCAGCTTCCATTTGCGGGAGTTCCACGTTTATGTGCTGACCAACGGCATTTTTGCCAGCGCCGGCACTGCCGAGATCAGCGAGGTGCGCAACGTACCGGTGCGCACCACCCATCTGGGGCGGGTAGCGGCGGTGAACGAGCTTTCCCGCCAGATCGCCCAGACAGGGATGACCTTAGACGAGGCCGAGAGCCGTCTGGTGCTGGCGCGGCAGCTGCCCTTCCCCAAAGATCATGTGCAGCTGCTGTCCGGGCTGTGCGGAGCGTTCTGCTTTGCCATGATGTTCGGCGGCAACCTGCGCAGTGCACTGGCAGCTGCCGGGGCGGGACTGGTGGCCAGCTGGTATCTGCTGTGGTGCGGGCGGCATGAAGTGCCCGGCGGCTTCCAGAAGATCAGCACCGCCGCGCTGATCACACTGGTGTGCATCCTGCTGTGCAATCTGCTGCACACTTCTGCCAGCCACGCCATCATCGGTACACTGATGATCCTGACCCCGGGCATCGCCTTTACCATGGGTATCCGGGACTTTGTGCAGGGCGATTATCTTTCCGGCACCATCCGCATGATCGACGCTTTGCTCATTGCCGCCAGCATTGCCATAGGCACCGGCCTTGTGCTGCGGCTGTACACGGTATTTACGGGGGTGGTCGTGGTATGATGTCCCTTACAGCTGTACAGATCAGCGAGCTGACCGCGCAGTTTTTTCTGGCCGCGGCGGGCACGCTGAGTTTTGCCATTCTGTTTGCGTGCCCCCGGCGCTGCCTGCCTTACTGCGCACTGGTGGGCGCTGTGGGCTGGCTGTGGTACGAACTGCTGACCCTGCTGGGCGCAGACGCCGCCACGGCCTCCCTGCTGGCGGTCATTCCGCTTACCATCCTTACCCGCGTGTTTGCCATTACCCAAAAAACGCCGGTCACGGTGTTTTTGCTGACCGGCATTTTCCCGCTTGTGCCGGGCGCGGGCATCTACTACACCGCCTACTATTTCATCCAGAACGAAAACGCCCTTGCCCTTGCCAAGGGCATCAGCACCTTTAAAATCGCCGTGGCGCTGGCTATCGGCATCAGTCTGGTGCTGTGCGTGCCGCTGCCGAAGAAGCGGAAATAATCTGTCGCTTTCCAAGCTATTTATATAAAGGAGTGATCTCTATGAACGCAATGGAACTTCTGACTACCCGCCGCACCTACCGCCGGTTTGCACAAAAGGCCGTGCCGCAGGATGTGGTGGACGATATCGTACAGGCCGTGCGGCTGTCCTCCTGCGGGGCAAACCGGCAGGCGGTGCGTCTGGTGCTGGTGCAAAGCCCGGAGATGGTGGCCAAGGTACAGCCGCTGGTCAAATGGGCTGGCTATCTGCCGCCGGAGCAGGGCACGCCCAAGGCAGACGAGCTGCCCACCTTTTATGCAGCGGTGGTGCAGGATACCGCCATCCCCGGCGACCTTGCCACCGACACCGGCATTGCGCTGGCAAACATGACCCTTGCCGCATGGGACAAGGGCGTGGGCAGCTGCATCATGGGCGCGATCAACAAGCCCGCCCTGACCGCGCTGCTGGGCATCGAAGAGCCGCAGAAGCTGGCCTTTATGGTGGCTTTCGGCTACCCCACCCACAAAGCCGGCATCGTCCCCATGACCGAGCAGGCCGGCGTAAAGTACTATCTGGATGAAAACCGCGACTACTGCGTACCCAAGCGCAGCGCGGAGGAGATTGCAAGAAGCCTGTAAAAGCCGGTTTATACTGCATATATTCATACATTTTCTCCGTTATTGCATAAATGTTTGCAAAATCGTTTCAATTTCACGGATTATTATGCACAAGTATTGACTTTTTGTTTTGTACAAACTATACTAAGTGCGTTCCCCGAAAGCGCGATGAATCGCATCCCATCGGGGCAAAGCAAACTATATTGCATAGATTGAGGAGTGTTTGAATATGAAAAAGATCTCTCGCCGCAGCTTCATGGCTGCCGCTGCTGTTTCCGTTGCTGCTCTGGCTCTGACCGCCTGCGGCGGCTCTGCCTCCACTGCTTCTTCCGCTGCTGCAAGCTCTGTTGCTGCTTCTTCTGAGGCTGCTTCCACCAGCGCTGCCGCTGAGCTGACCACCGTTGAGGCTGGCAAGCTGACCATGGCCACCAACGCTGCCTTCCCTCCGTACGAGATGACCACCGATGCCGGTGAGTTTGAGGGCATCGACATCGACACCGCCAAGGCCATTGCTGAGAAGCTGGGTCTGGAGCTGCAGATCGATGATATGGATTTTGACGCCGCACTGCTCAGCGTGCAGCAGGGCAAGGCCGACATCGTGATGGCAGGCGTTACCGTGACCGACGAGCGCAAGGCTGTGATGGACTTCTCCGACAGCTACGCCACCGGCATCCAGTCCATCATCGTGCCCAACGATTCCGATATTGCTTCTCCCGACGATCTGGCCGGCAAGACGATCGGTACCCAGCGCGGCACCACCGGCTACATCTACTGCTCCGATGACTTCGGCGATGAGAACGTGGTTGCTTACGACGACGGTCTGACCGCTGTGCAGGCCCTGAACAATGGTCAGGTGGACGCTGTGGTCATCGACAACGCTCCCGCACAGGAGTTCGTGGCTGCCAACCCCGGCCTGAAGGTGCTGGATACCAGCTACGCCGAGGAGGATTACGCTATCGGCATGGCAAAGGGTTCTGCTCTGGAGGACGCTGTCAACAAGGCTCTGGAGGAGCTGAAGGCTGACGGCACCCTGCAGGCCATCGTGGACAAGTACATCAACGCAAACTAAGCTGCGTGCCTTGTACCATTCCTGTACCCAAGGAGGCGCCCCGCTCCGGGGCACCTCTTTTTTTAGAAAAAAGTGGTTACAATTTATTGACAAACAGAAAGCGAGGATGTGAATGGCTGCGCAATACGAACTGCTCAAAGAGCTGCTCAATAGCGGCACAAAGCTAAGCTTTGGACAGGATTTCTTTTTTAAGTTTTATCAGGCCTTTCTGCTGAAGGACCGCTGGATGCAGTACATCAACGGTGTGGGCACCACCCTGCTGGTCACCGCACTGGCGCTGGCGCTGGGCGTGGTGCTGGGCAGCGTGGTGGCACTGGTGCGCGTGACCCACGACCAGCAGCGACCCGGCCACAAAAACGCGGTGCTGGGCTTTTTTAACGCGGTGTGTCAGCTGTACACCACCATCATCCGCGGCACGCCCATGATGGTGCAGCTGCTGATCATGAGCATGGTCATTTTTTCCAACAGCCGCAACTTTACTATGGTTGGTGCACTGACCTTGGGCATCAACTCCGGCGCGTATGTATCCGAGATCATCCGCGGCGGCCTGATGGCTGTGGACCCCGGCCAGATGGAAGCCGGACGCAGCCTTGGCCTGAACTACATGACCACCATGGTGGTCATCATCATCCCGCAGGCCATCCGTGCGGTGCTGCCTGCACTGGGCAACGAGTTCATCGTCCTGCTCAAGGATACTTCCCTGATCACCACCATCGGCGGCAAGGAGCTGCTGTATGCTGCACAGGGCATTATGAACCGTACCTATGAAGCCATGTTCCCCCTGCTGGGCGTTGCACTGATCTACCTGATCCTTGTTATGCTGTTTACATGGCTGCTGAGCAAGTTTGAGAGGAGGCTGGCACAAAGTGACCGATAAGATTTTGGAAGTACGCGGCCTGACCAAGACCTATGGCGGCGTAAAGAAGCGCGGCGCAAAAAAAGCCGACCCCACGCTGGATGTGCTGAAAGGCATCGACCTTGATATCTACCGCGGAGATGTGGTGTGCCTGATCGGCCCTTCCGGCTGCGGCAAGTCCACCTTTCTGCGCTGCCTGAACCGGCTGGAGACTCCCACCTCCGGTTCCATCAAGTTTGAGGGTGTGGAGGTAAACGAGACACACATCGATGCCGTGCGCCAGAAGATGGGCATGGTGTTCCAGCACTTCAACCTGTTCCCCCACCTGACCGTGAAAAAGAACCTTGAGCTGGCACCCAGTCTGCTGAAGCTGAAGGACAAGGACGCCATCTCTGCCCGCGCAGACGAGCTGCTGGCCCGCGTAGGTCTGGCCGACAAGGCCAACGCCTACCCCAAGAGCCTGTCCGGCGGTCAGCAGCAGCGCATCGCCATTGCCCGTGCGCTGGCCATGGACCCGGACGTGATCCTGTTCGACGAGCCCACCAGCGCCCTTGACCCCGAGATGGTGGGCGAGGTGCTGGAACTGATGAAGGAGCTGGCACACACCGGCATCACCATGCTGGTGGTCACCCACGAAATGGGCTTTGCCCGCGAGGTGTCCAACCGGGTCATCTTCATCGATGACGGCAAAATTCAGGAGGACGAGCCGCCGCAGGAGCTGTTCACCAACCCCAAACACCCCCGCCTGAAAGCCTTCCTCTCCAAGATGCTGTAAAGAGTTTTTAAACAGAATGCCGGACAACCTGCGGGTTGTCCGGCATTCTGTTTTCTTTATTTTTCTTACATTACATCCGTATCCGCTGCGCGGCGCGGGCGATGGAGGCAAGCAGCGTCACAAGGCGCTTTTCGTCCATCTGGCCGCAGTAGCTGGTAAAGGTGTAGTAGCATCCCTGCACGCAGAAGGACAGCACCACCTTGCGCACTACGTCCGTCTCAAAGGTGGGGTCGGTCTGGGCGATGCACTGGCACATGGCCTGCTCCACCCGGTTGATGAACAGCCCCTGCCGGGAGCCGGAGAAGAGCACGGTGATCTCCTCCCGATGCTCGGCAAAGGCGCGGAACATCTCCCGCGCAAGCCACTCGGTGCGCTCGCTCACATCGCTGGCAGTCAGGCGGGGCAGACTTTCCACCACCGCCTGCACCATCTCGTCCTCCATGGCGTTGGCCAGCGCATAGATATCCTGATAATGGGCGTAAAATGTGGATTTATTGATGCAGGCGCGGTCGCACAGCTCCTTGACACGGATCTTCTCCACCGGTTTTTCGGTGCGCAGCTCCATAAAGGCCTGTTTGATGGCGCGCTCGGTCTTTTCAATGCGGATATCCAGAAAACCCACCTCTTTTGCTTTTTTGTTGATTTTCCAACATTTTTCCGGTTTTGCGGATAGACAAGCCCCGCAAGCCTTTTTATACTGGGTATAAGCGGAGCAGCGTTACTCCTTGCGGTACAAAAGCCCCTGCTGTTCCAAAGCTGCGCAGATGCGGGCAAAGGTGTCCTTATCCGGGCAGCGCAAAGTGTGCAGGTGCACGCCGCCGGTCATGCGGCTCAAAAGGCTCTCGGGCGCATCCGCCGCCTGACGGATAAAGTTGTCCACGTCGTACCGGTTGCACAGGTTCAGCGTGGCGCGGATCTCGCCGTACAGGCTGTTTTCCACCGCCACATCCACAACCGTACCGCCCTGATCCACCACGGTGTACAGCTCCCGTCGCATCTCCTCCTGCGTGCGGTGCACACAGGCCAGAATGCCGGTATAGCCCTTTTCCGCCGGGTGCAGCTGATAGCCCCGGGGCGTTGCATCGATCTGTGCGCCGCCTGCCCGCAGCAGAGCCACATCCCCCACCACGATCTGACGGGATACCCCCAGCTGTGCCGCCAGGGCACTGGCACTGACCGGGGTCTCGGCCCCGCTGAGCCGGTTCAGGATGGATTCTCTGCGCTGCGCTGCGTTCATAGGTCTCAGGCTTCCTTTCCGCATTTCTGCATTCCTGCTCTATTGTAGCAAAACACGGCGGTTTGTGCAAGAAGCCAGCCCTTTATTCCAGCTGCAGGATGGTAGCATAATTGGAGGGCAGCTGCACCTTCATGCGGTTCCACTCGGTAGAGACCAGCACTTCCTGTGCGCCTACGGTGTCCGCCATCAGATCGGTGACCTTGGCAGCTTCCACCGGCAGCTGGAACTCCAGCTGTGCGGGAGTATCGCCGTTATTCAGCACCGCTACCACCGCCTTGCCGTCCAGCACCCGGGCAAAAGCATAGCACTGGGTGGTGAGCTGCAGCTCTTTTACCTCGCCGTAGGTCATTTCCGGCAATTCAGCCTTGCATTTCCCCAGAACTTTGTATACACTGGTAACAGGATTTGTGCGTTCTGCATCAGCGTAGTCGCTAAGCTCCAGACAGGGGCGCAGCGGCCAGTCGCTGCCCCACTCCTTTTTTCCCTCGATGCCGAACTCCGAGCCGTAGTAGATGGACGGGATGCCCCATAGGCTGTACACCAGAATGGCAATGTGCCGGATATGCTCCCGGTTGCGCAGCTTGTTGGGCAGACGCTCCACATCGTGGTTATCTGAGAAGAGATACAGCCGGGTGTCGTGGCACAGCCCCTGCAGTCGGCGCATGGTGTGGGCAATTTCAAAATAGTTATGGTCGTTGTGTCCGCTCCACAGGCCCTTGTGCAGCTCGTAGTTGGTAACCGAGTGCAGCATTTCCGGGTTTGCCCAGCGGCTGTAATCGCCGTGGATGACCTCGCCCATCAGCCAGAACTCCGGTTTTACCTCGTTTGCCAGACGGCGCAGCCCGCGCATGAAGTCGAAGTCCAGCACGTCGGCAGCGTCCAGACGGATGCCGTCGATGTCGAACTGCTCCACCCAGAAGCGGACGGTATCATAATGGTACTGCTGCACCTCCGGGTTGCGCTGGTTCAGCTTGACCAGCAGGTTGTAGCCGCCCCAGTTGCCGTAGGAAAAGCCATCGTTATACTCGTTGTTGCCCCAGAAGTTCACATCGCAGAACCAGTCCTTATAGCGGGCGTTCTCGCGGTTCGACTTCAGGTCCTGGAAGGCAAAGAAATCGCGGCCCACATGGTTGAACACGCCGTCCACGATGACCCGCTGCCCGCGGGCGTGGCAGGCCGCCACAAAAGCCTTGAACTCCTCGTTGGTGCCAAGGCGGCGGTCCACCAGACGGTAGTCGATGGTATCGTAGCCGTGGGAGCCGCTCTCGAACAGCGGGCCGATGTAGATGGCCGTACAGCCCAGCTTTGCCGCGTGGGCTGCCCATGCTTCCAGCTTTGCAAAAGCGCCCGGGGTGGGCTGGCCGTCGTTTTCGTGCGCACAGCCGCACAGCCCCAGCGGATAAATGTGATAAAATACTGCTTCGTCATACCAAGCCATGATCGTTCGCTCCCATTCTATTGCTTAAAAAGTTGCGCCGCTTGCACGGCGGTAGCAACAGTATACCACAAGATTTGGCAAATATGTGAAAATTTGCCGATTTTTGTCAAGATTTGCTAGGATTATCGGCTATCATGCCGGTAAATAGCCGTTTTTCTTGGATAGTTTGCCCAAATAGCTTTGTACCAACCGGCGCACGGCGCGCCGGTCAACATAGAGAAGTAAGGAGATCTTTGCATGAATTACCCTGTGATCCCCCGCACGTTTTTCAGTGGCGACTGCTTCGATGCCTACCGCATTCTGGGTGCGCACCCCTGCACCGACCCAAACGGCGCCGAGGGCTGGCGTTTTGCCGTGTGGGCACCCGGTGCCACCGCCGTGGAGGTGTGCGGCGGCTTTGACGGCTGGGAGCGCGGCGTGCCCATGGAAAAAGCCGATACCGGCGTGTGGAGCGCCTTTATCCCCGGCCTTGCGGAGGGGGACCTGTACAAATACCGCGTGCACGGCGCGGACGGCAGCACCGTGATGCGCAGCGACCCCTACGCCTTTGCCACCGAGCTGCGCCCCGGCACTGCCAGCAAGCTGACAAAGCTGGATTTTGCCTTTGACGACACCGCGTGGATGGAGCGGCGGGACAAATGCCGCAACCGCCCGCTGAACATCTACGAGCTGCACGCTGGCAGTTGGAAGCATAAGCCCGGCACTACCCAGCCGGACGGCTCGGACGGGTGGTACAACTACGAGGAGCTGGCGCGGGAACTCATCCCGTGGCTGCTGGAGCATCACTTTACCCATGTGGAGCTGCTGCCGCTGGCAGAGCACCCCTTTGACGGCAGCTGGGGCTACCAGACCACCGGCTACTTCTCGGTGACCAGCCGCTACGGCTCCCCCGCCCAGTTTGCCAGCTTTGTCAACGCCTGCCACCGCATGGGCATCGGCGTCATCATGGATTTTGTACCGGTGCACTTTGCCGCCAATGCTGACGCGCTGGCAAAGTTTGACGGCACCCACCTGTACGAGTACGACAGCGACGTGGGACAGAGTGAATGGGGCACCTGCAACTTCAACTACTACCGCCGGGAGGTGTGCAGCTTCCTGAACAGCGCCGCCGCCCTCTGGATGGATGTCTACCACTGCGACGGCATCCGGATGGATGCCATCTCCCGCGCCCTTTATTGGCAGGGCGACCCCAACCGCGGCGTGAACGAGGGCGCTGTTACCTTCCTGCGGAACCTGAACCACGGCCTGAACGAGCGCTGGCCCACCGGCATCTATATGGCGGAGGACTCCACCAACTTCCTCAAGGTGACCGCTCCCACCCGCTACGAGGGCGTGGGCTTTGACTACAAGTGGGACATGGGCTGGATGCACGACACGCTGGACTACTTTGCCACCCCCTTCGGCGAGCGCCCGGGCTGCTACGGCAAGCTGCTGTTCAGTATGCACTACTTCTACAACGAGCTGTACCTGCTGGCGCTGAGCCACGATGAGGTGGTGCACGGCAAAAAGACCATCATTGATAAGCTGTGGGGCAGCTACGCGGAAAAGTGCGCCCAACTGCGCACCCTATATTTTTATATGTACACCCATCCCGGCAAAAAGCTGAACTTTATGGGCAACGAGCTGGCACACTTCCGGGAGTGGGACGAAAAGCGGGAGCTGGACTGGAATTTGCTGGAGTACCCCTTCCACGATGCCTTCCAGAAATACTTTGCCGCCCTTTGCCGCACCTACGCCTCCGAGCCCGCCCTCTACGATGGCGAGTACAACCCGGACTGCTTTGAGTGGGTGGCAAGCGAAAGCTGTGCCGAGGGCGTGTACGCATGGCTGCGCAAGGGGCGCGGGCAGAACCTGCTCTGCGTCATGAACACACAGGACAGCGCCCACAAAAAGTTCCCTCTGTACCTCAAGTTCCCCTGCAGCGCAGAGCTGGTGCTGGATACCGAGGCCGGCACATGGGGCGGCGTGCACAAGGCGCACCGCAAGCAGAACTTCCACACCACCGACGGCGGTGTGTTTGGCAGGGACTACACCCTAACGCTGGATCTGCCCGCCATGGGCAGCTACCTGCTGCGGCTTACCCCGGAAGCCCCGAACCCGGACGCCGCCCGCCTGAGCGCCAACAAGGCGCTGGCGCAAAAGCGCAAGGCGGCAAAGGCTGCAAAAGCCGCCGCGGAAGTTTCCGATAAGTAATATTTGTGTAAAAATGTCCCGTCTGCTTTGAAAGCGGCGGGACATTCTGCATTTTTCGCCGCCGGGGTGCTGGACAGTGCCTAAGCGAATTGTTATACTGTAGAATGTGAAACTTTGCAAGGAGGGTCTTGTTCCATGACCGATACTATCACAAAGCCCCGCGTTTCCGCTGCGGCGAAAACTGCGCTGGTGCTGGCTGCAGCGGCGGTGCTGCTGGCTGTTTTTGCGCTGGCTGCGCCCGGCAGCAGATTCTTTTTTCCGCTGGTGAGCCTGTGGTGCAACTTAGCGCTGTTCGCCTGTGTGCTGCTGGTGCTGCGGGTAGCAGGGATAAAATTTGACCTGTTCCACAAAGCGGTGATCGTCGGCCTGTGGGCGGCGGCGCTGATCTACTTTTTCTGGGCGCTGAACCGCCGCAGCTTTATATACATCTGGGATTATGTCAACTATATCAACAAGCAGTACAGCGCCGAAGCCGCCTTTTTGCAAAGCCCGACGGCTGGCTTCCATTACATCTTCGGCTCTTTTGCCGAGGACTACACCAACTTCATTACCCTGTTTCTGGATTTTCCCTTCTGCCTGAGCGACCGCACTGGCGACAGCTTTGCCTTCTGTCAGGTGTTCAGCATCCTGCCCATGCTGCTGGTGCTGCTGGCAGGGCTTACCATCAAGGTGGGGCAGATGCTGCAGGTGAAGAACCGCTTCTGGTACTTCCTTATTGGAATGTCGTGGATGGTCACCTACCCGTGGCTGCGCATGAGTGCCATGCTCAGCCAGCCGGACTGGTTCGGCCTGATCTTCGCCTTCAGCATCCTGCTGCTCACGCTGGATTTCCGGTTTGAAAAACTGGAGCCGGTGCGCTTTTGCCTGCTGTTTGCTGCCACGGCAGCCATCATCCTCTCCCGCCGGTGGTACTTATATTTTGTAGTGGGCTACTACTTTGCCTACGCGGTGCTGGTGCTGGTAAGCAGCGTGCGCATTGCCCGCGCCGGGCAGAAAAAGCAGGCGCTTTTGCAGGTGCGCAATCTGGTGCTGTTCGGCCTGATGAGCATGGTGGCCATGCTGGTGCTGCTGTGGCCGATGGTCAGCCACATCCTTGCTTACAGCTACGCCGACCGCTACGCCTACTATAACGGCGGCGGCATGGTCACGGAAATCTACCTGCAATACGCCCGCATGGGCCTGATGAACCTTGTGCTCATAGGCATGGGGCTGTGGTTCTGCCTGAAAAGGCACAAAATGCCCGCGCTGCCCTGCCTTGCCGGGCTGGAGATCCTGCTGAGCATGCTGCTGTTCACCCGGGTGCAGACCACCGGTTCCCAACATATGCTGCTGTTTTTACCCGGCTGGTTTCTGCTGTTCCTGCTGGGCGCGGCCGCGCTGGCCGAGGGCATCACCCGCCGCCGGAACCTGAAGATCGGCTTCTGGCTGTTCACCATCGCCTTTGCCACCTCGGTGCGCTGCTCCCCGCTGACCACCGTCGCTCTGCCGGATTTTCTCATCGGCCGCACTATTCTCTCGGCCTCTCTGCAGGAGAGTGCCCGCGATTTTGCCGCCATTGATGACCTAGTCTATGACCGCAAGGATCTTCCGCAGATCAAGGCCATTGCCAGCTGGATCGACACCCACTGCGCCGAGGGCGAGATCAGCTACATGATCCCCCACGACACGCTGTACTGCCCGGACCACTTCAAGAACTGCCAGCTGCCCGCGACCCCCATCAACGATAAGCTGGCCTTCGGCTTCTCGGTGCCGGGCACCCACAACTTCCCCATGCAGTTCTTTGAGGCAAAATACGTTCTCACCGCTGATCCTTTCCCGCTGACTCATGTAAATGACCCTGAGAACGAGATGTCCCACAAGCTGAACGAGAGGTTCCTCGCGGTGCGGGACGAGTACTTTACACAGGAAGCCACCTTTGATATGGGCAACGGCACCACCTTTACCATCTGGCGGCGCACCGTGGCCCCCACCCGCGCCGAGGTGGAGTACTACCTGAGCGCCTTTACCGAGGAAGATGCCAAATACCCGGAGATGTTCTCCGAGATCGCAGAAAGCTGGCTGGCCGCCCGCGGGCTGTAACGCCGCTTTTATAAAAAGGAGTGTTCGACTATGGAACAAACTGCAAACACCATGCCCGCTGCCGCCTTAGGGCAGTACAAGGGGCTTGCCTTCACCCGCCGGGTGCGCCCGGTATCGGAAAAGGCCGTGGAAGCGGATATCGGCAATCTGGCGCGTGTCCATGCGCCCTTTGTGCCGACTGGTGCCCCCGCCGCGCGCGGGATGCGGGTCACGCTGGATTTCGAGGGCTTTCTGGAGGGTGCACCCATCCCGGACAGCCGGATGGAGCAGGTGACCGTGGTGCTGGGCACCGGGCAGCTGATGCCCGCCGCAGAAGAAGCGGTGTACGGCCACTGCGCGGGCGAGACTTTCCGCTTCGACTTCACCTACCCCGCCGAGTTCCGCGTGTCGGAGCTTTCCGGCAAAACCGCACAGTTTGAGATCTGCCTGCACACAGTAGAGCGCAAACAGGTGCCCCCGGTGGACGATGCCCTTGCAAGATCGCTGGGCTATGACGATCTGGACGCCCTGCGGGAGAGCCTGCGGGAGAAAAAGCGTCTTTCCCACGAAGCCAACGCCGACCGCATTGCCGGGGCGGCGCTGCTGGATATGGCGGGCGCAAACCTGACCGTGGAGCTGCCCGCCGAACTGCTGGCGCAGAACGCCGAATACCAGATGAACCAGCTGCGCCAGCGGCTGCGCAAGAGCCAGATGACCATGGAGCTGTACTGCAAGAGCGCCGGGCTGACCCCGGAACAGGTGCGGGAGGGCTACCGCAGGGAAGCCGAGCGCCAGCTGCGGGCGATGCTGGCGGTGCGCGCCATTGCCGAAGCTGAACAGATCACCGTGACCCAGCAGGAGGTGGACGCCGAGTACGCCCGCCTTTCCAAGCTGCACGACACCCCGGAGGAAGAGATCCGCAAAGTGCTGAGCCGGGACGCCGTAGCCGCCGCCGTGACCAACCAGAAGGTGCAGCGCTTCCTGCTCGACCACGCCGCACTTACCTCTGTTGTGGAAAAGGAGTAAAGACCATGGGCTTTTTTACCAGAACTGCAATGGATGCCCTGATGAAGACCACCCATCCAGAGATCAACCGCCGCCAATGCTGGAATTTGCACCCCCACCGCAAGCCCTGCACCACCTGCAAGGATATCTGCCCCTACGGTGAGGAAATTTTCTCCCGCCCGAACCTTGTCAAGGACTGGGACCCCTGCACCGACTGCGGGCTGTGCGTTTCCGCCTGCCGCAGCGGCTGCATTGCACCCTCGCCGGAGCAGGTGCAGCGGGATACCGCCGCAGCGGACTCCGACAGCGATACCATCTGGATCGGCTGTGAAAGATCCACCCGCAAAAACACCGTGGTGCGCAGTTGCATCTGTGCGCTCTCGTGGGAAGCGCTGGCGTATCTGGCGCTGAACAAAAAGATCGTGCTGGACCTGACCCCCTGCGGACAGTGCGAAAACGATCTGTGCGCCGAGCAGCTGCGCAAAGAGCTGACAAGACTTGTGGACTTTTTCGGTCAGCCGATGTTCGAAGCGCGGTTCTCGCTGGCGTATGAGGAAAAAGAGTACCCCTACCATGTGCAGGAACTGACCCGCCGTGAGATGCTGGAGCAGGTGAGCCACGGCTCCAAGAGCGGCACCAAAAAGCTGCTGCAGATGCTGCCCGGTCTGCGCAGCGAGGAGGACAGCGGGGTGGACTTCCGTCTGCTGCTGCACCAGCGCACAAAGCAGCTGAAAGCCGCCATGGAAACGCCCCTGCAGTACGGCTACTATATGCCCAAATTCACCGACAACTGCTTTGGCTGCGGCCGGTGCGAAAAAGCCTGCCGTGCCAACGCTATGAAGTTTGAGGATATGCCGAACGGCCAGACCCGTATGGTGCTTACCCCGTGGAAGTGCAGTGAGTGCGGCGTGTGCATGAACGTGTGCTCCAACAAGGGCTTTGACGGCATGAAGCTGTACCAGCTTACCACCCTTGGCCCCGTGGTGCTGCACAAATGCACCAAGACCCTGTGCAAGCAGTGCGGCAAGCCCATTGCCCCGGACAGCGCCGAGGGACTGTGCTCGGTGTGCCGCATCAAGGCACGTACCCAGAAGCGGCAGGAGGAAGCGCGCCTGCGTGCCGAGCAGCTGAAAGCCGAACGCGCCGCCAAGGCCGCCGAGGAGGCCGGCGCGGATTACGTCGGCGCTGAGGAGCTGGTTGCGAAGATCCAGGGCGAAAACTGGTTCGACTTCGACGTCGTCGTCGCGACCCCGAACATGATGGGCGTTGTCGGCCGTCTGGGCCGCGTCCTCGGTCCGAAGGGCCTCATGCCGAACCCGAAGAGCGGCACCGTCACGATGGATGTCGCAAAGGCTGTCGCCGACATCAAAGCCGGTAAGGTCGAATACCGCGTCGATAAGACTGCTATCGTGCACGTCCCTGTCGGCAAAGTTTCCTTCGGCGTTGACAAGCTCACGGAGAACCTCGCTTCCCTGATGGACGCGATTGTGAAGGCGAAGCCCGCGGCCGCAAAGGGCACCTACCTCAAGAGCGTGGTCATCTCCACCACGATGGGCCCTGGCGTGAAGTTCAACGGCATGAAGTTCCAATAAGCAAATGCGCATGAGAAAAGGCGAACCGTAAGGTCTGTCTCTTATACACATCTCCGAGCC
>ENA-OYZG01000225-OYZG01000225.1-human-gut-metagenome-genome-assembly--contig:-NODE-225-length-17556-cov-11.260099_pt1 | contig 17556 bp, 13 predicted proteins | sample MGYA00244071_ERZ653466 | MGnify/ENA primary metagenome ERZ653466 (study PRJEB26926, sample SAMN06165150) | human gut metagenome | biome: ENVO:00009003; feature: ENVO:2100002; material: ENVO:00002003...
GTTGCCGCAGGTGCCGCCGCCGTGAAGCTCGGCAAAGAGGTCATCGCCGCCTATGCGGACTATGAGCAGCTGGTCGGCGGCGTGGATACCTTGTTCAAGGACTCCTCGCAGGAAATCCAGCGGTACGCCGCCAATGCATACAAAACGGCCGGTCTTTCCGCCAACGAGTACATGGAGACGGTCACGGGCTTTTCCGCAAGCCTGATCCAGTCTCTCGGCGGCGATACAGAAAAAGCCGCAAAATATGCGGATATGGCGATTACGGATATGTCCGACAACGCCAATAAGATGGGCACGGATATGTCCTCCATTCAGAATGCCTACCAGGGCTTTGCCAAGCAGAACTACACGATGCTCGACAACCTCAAGCTGGGCTACGGCGGCACAAAGCAGGAAATGGAGCGCTTGCTTGCCGATGCGGAGAAGATATCCGGTGTCAAGTACGACATTTCCTCCTACGCAGATGTGGTGGAAGCCATTCACGTCATGCAGGAAAGTATGGATATTGCGAGTACGACCGCCAAGGAAGCGGAAGCCACCATTTCCGGCTCTGTCAATGCACTGAAATCCGCCGTGTCGAACCTCATTGTGGGCTTCGGCGATGCGGACGCTGACATGGAGCTGCTGTGCAACAACATGGTTGACGCCTTCAAGACCGTGGTGGCGAACATCACCCCGGTCATCGAGAACATCGTGGCGGCTCTGCCCACGGCGCTGGATGCCCTGCTGACGGCTGTGGGTGAACTGCTGCCCACACTGCTGGAGGCGGTCACCGAACTGTTCTCGCAGGTGCTGGAAACGCTTCTATCCCTGCTTCCGCAGCTTATCCCGGCGGCGGTGTCAGCACTCATGACCATCGTGAACACGCTGATCGAGAATCTGCCCCTGCTTATTGAGGCTGCGGTTCAGTTGGTGTCCACGCTGGTGACCGGCATTGCGGATGCACTGCCCACGCTCATCCCGGCAGCGGTGCAGGCTATCGTTACCATCGTACAAGGTCTGGTGGACAGCCTGCCGATGCTCCTTGACGCAGCCTTACAGCTTATCACAGGACTGGCGCAAGGACTTCTCGATGCACTGCCCGTACTGATTGCTGCTCTGCCGGAGATCATCAACGGCATCATTACCTTCTTACTGGATTCGATTCCGCAGATCATTGAAACGGGCATTCAGCTTCTGACATCCTTGGTGGCTGCGTTGCCGGAGATCATTATGGCAATCGTGGAAGCCATCCCGAAAATCATTGACGGCATTATCAATGCTGTGCTGAATGCGATACCGCTCATTATTCAAGCGGGCATTGATTTGCTAATTTCCCTTATTCAAGCCCTGCCGCAGATCATCACGACTATCGTGCAGGCGATTCCGCAAATTATCTCCGGCATCGTCAATGCCCTCATCGGGAACATCGACAAGATCATCATGGCAGGTGTGCAGTTGTTCGTTGCGCTGATTGAAAACCTACCTACTATTATCGTGGAGATCGTCAAGGCGGTGCCGCAGATCATTGCGGGTATCGTGAAAGCCTTCGGCTCTCTGATGTATAAGATCGTGGAGATCGGCGGCAACATCGTCAAGGGACTGTGGGACGGTATTACCCAGCTTGCCTCGTGGCTGTGGGATAAGGTGTCCGGGTGGATCTCATCCATCTGGGACGGCATCTGCGATTTCTTCGGTATCCATTCGCCCTCGAAGGAGATGGCATGGGTCGGTGAAATGCTGGTCAAGGGTCTTGCAGGCTCCATTGACGACAACGGCGATGAAGCGGTCAAAGCCGCAGAAGGAATGGCAGAGGACATCAACGGTGTCATGGGTGACCTTGCCCACGATATGCAGACGGCTCTGCCCACCGACTTTGATGTGAACGGCTCGATCCGCTCTGCCGTGGACGGTGTGGCCGGCAAGGCGGCATCCGCTTTCACCATTGCCCTGAACATCACGAACTTCAACAATTACAGCAGCGAGGACATCCGTCAGCTTACCAATGAAGTCATGGAAACGGCGAACCAGTTCGCCCAGCGGAAAGGAGTGGTTTTCGCATGACCTATTTCACCTACAACGGCCGCAGTTCCGCTGATTTCGGCCTGCACATCGAGAAGAAGGATGTGTTCTCCGCACCGGAGTACGATGCGGAGTTCATTTCCATTCCCGGCAGGAGCGGTGACATCATCAATCCGAACCGCCGATTTTCCAACATCAAGGTGACCTACACGGTGTTCCTCGCACGGAAGAACGTAGCCGCCCTTGCCTCCGTCCTGCGAGACATCAAGGGCTGGCTGTATTCCGAGCCGGACAGATACCACGAAATCACCGACTCTTACGATGCGGAGTATTTCCGCTACGGTGTCATCTCCGGCAATCTGGACATTGAGGAGCAGCTAAACAAGGTCGGCAGCTTTACCGTGACCTTCAACTGCAAGCCTTTCAAATACAGCTTTGCGGGACAGCAGACGGTGTCGGCTGACGCTTCTGTACTGACGATTACCAATCCCACTGCTTTTGAGAGCCGACCGTACATCAAGCTATACGGCAGCGGTGCGGTAGCACTAATGATGCAGCCCCAAGGCCGGGGCACGATGATTTCCAATCTGGATGAGTACATCGAGATCGACAGTGAATTGATGAACTGCTTCAAAGGCACCGCCCTCAAAAATGACACAGTCAAAGGGACTGAGTTTCCGGTTTTCAAGCCGGGTGTTTGCACCATCAACTGCACCGGCAATGTGACGAGGATCGAGGTCGTTCCAAGGTGGTGCTGCCTATGATCCCTGTACTCTACGCTGCAAACGCCACGGACTTCAGTTCATTCGGCCACGGTGCGCTGACGGATACCATTTCCTGCGAAATCACCGAGGAGCGCAACGGTGTGTTTGAGTGTCTGCTCAAATACCCTGTCAGCGGTCAGCACTACGGGCTAATCACCAAGGAGTGCATCATCAAGGCAAAGCCCAATGACACCGCCGCCGACCAGGCGTTCCGCATTTACCGTATCACGAAGCCGCTCAACGGCATCGTCACCATTTATGGGCAGCACATTTCCTATGACCTTGCCAATGTTCCCGTGCTGCCGTTTTCGACGGAGAGCCGTTCTCCGCAGCTTATCCTCTCGCAGCTTCTTGCCGGAGATACACGCTTTACTGGTTGGACGGATTACTCGGATGCAAAGGCGTTTTCCGTCACGCAGCCGAAAAGCGTCCGAGCCTGTCTCGGCGGCACGGAAGGTTCCATGCTCTCCAAATGGCACGGCGAGTTTGAGTGGGACAACTTCACGGTAAAGTTCCATTCGCACCGTGGGCAGAAGACCGGTGTGGTCATTGAATACGGCAAGAACCTCACCGCATTGGAGCAGGACGAGGACAACAGTGGTGTGTATACCGCACTGCTCCCGTATGCCGTATACACACCGGAAGGCACGGACACCGAAACGGTGGTCACGCTGCCGGAGGTCACGCTCCCCATTGTGACTTCGGAGATCGTCCGGGCGAAAACGCTTATCATGGATTTCTCCGACCAGTTTGACGGAGTTGTGACCGAGGAAGCCCTCAGAGCAAAAGCAAACAGTTACATCAAGGCAAATCCGCTGGGAGCGACTATCCCCACGGTGAAGGTGTCCTTTGAGCCGCTCTGGAAACAGCCGGAGTATTCGGCACTCTTGGAGCGGGTCAATCTCTGTGATACCGTCACCATTCGACACTCGCTGCTGGGTGTCAGCGTATCGGCTATGGTCATTGAAACCGTGTACGACACCCTCGCCGAGCGGTACAAGAGCATTTCTCTCGGTCAGAGCAAGTCCAGCATGATCACCACCATCTCCGAGGTGCAGTCCTCGGTTGATAAGGTGGAATCCACGGTGGGACGCTTTCCAAAGCTGCTCCAAACCGCCATCGGCAAGGCAACCGGTCTTATCACCGGCCAGAGCGGCGGCTATGTGGTTATTAACACAGACAGCGAAAGCGGGCAGCCCTACGAGCTGCTCATTCTGGACGCTCCCTCCATTGACGAAGCCGTGAATGTCTGGCGGTGGAATGTGGGCGGTCTGGGCTTTTCCCGTAACGGCTACAACGGCCCCTACGAAACCGCCATCACGGCGGACGGTCAGATCGTTGCAGACTTCATCACTTCCGGCTCTCTGGTAGCAAACATCATCAAGGCAGGTGTCATCCAGTCGCAGGACGGCTCGTCCTGGTGGGACTTGGAGAGTGGTGAAGTCGTGCTTCGTGCCTACGCCACCAGCAAGGAGGTCACCGAGGTCAGCGACCGCATTACTACCATCGAGGAGCAGAAAATGCTCCGGCTCGTCATCATCTCGTCCAACGGGAACATCTTCAAGAACGGCAATGTAAAAACGCTGCTTTCCGCCAAGGTGTACTCCTGGGACGAGGACATCACCGACACGCTGGATGCCAACCAGTTTGTCTGGACAAGGGTGTCTGAGGATACGGAAGCGGACAAGGTCTGGAACGAGCAGCATTTCGGCGGCGCAAAGTCCGTGGTCATCACCGGTGCGGATGTCAAAGTCCGCGCCACTTTTTATTGTGACCTCATCGACACCACGACCAGGCAAAGCCTGTTATAACGGAGGAATTTACTATGGCAACCGCAGAACCCACAACAGAAGCCGGCACAGTGTCCGGTTCAGATACAACAACTTCAAAGGAGGCTTCTCACATGAGCAAAGCACAAGGCCAGTTTACCATCATCGACTACAATGACGCACTGACGCTGACGGGGTACATCGGCTCAAACCTCGCCAAGACTCAGATGTATAACCCCGACAACGGCAGTTATACCCCGGACTGGAAAACGAAGAACCTCGTTCTGACGCCCAGCCTGTATGTCATCGGCACCACCGCCGACCAGATCGCCACCGCCAATGTCACCTCGGTCAAGTGGTATGTGGGCGACAGCAACACCGCCATTACCGCAGGTACGAACTACGGACTGAGTGGTGCCAAGAGCCACATCCTCACGGTCAAGGCCAATGTCATGGCGGAGCTGCCCGGCATCGACTACCGCTGTGTCATCACCTACAAGGACGAAAGCACCGGCCTGTCGCTGACCCATCCGCTGACCATTTCCTTCTCCCGTGTGGTCAACGGCTCCGGCATCGTTGACCTGCTGGTCACCACGCCCAACGGAAATGTGTTCAAGAACGAGGAGGTCGCCAGTCTGACCGCCAAGGCCGAGCTGTGGCGCGGCTCTACGGTAGACACCACCAAGTTCAGCTACAAGTGGGCGGTCATGGACGCTTCCGTCACCGCTACTTCTTCCACCGGCTATGATGCAGACTTCGGCATCGGCTGGCGCAAGCTCTCGGATACCGCCGACAAATACTCCGGCACGGCCACCAATACCCTCACGGTCTACGCCGCAGCGGTGGACAGCTACGCCGTGTTCAAGTGCTGTGCCCAGGACACGGATTCCGCATCGGCTTCTTATAACACGAAGTTTTTCGATGTGGCGACCTTCATCGACAACTCCGACCCGTTGCAGATCATCGTCACCTCCACGGGCGGCGATGTGTTCAAGAACGGCCAGGGTACGACCGTGCTGACCGCCGTCTGCTACCAGGCAGGCTCCGAGGTTGACGCAGCCGGGAACGGCAGTTACACCTGGACGAAGTACAACAAGGACGGTGTCGTCGATACCTCTTGGGGTACCAACGGCAGCAAGACCGGCAAGACCCTGTCGGTGTCCAGCGCCGATGTGGATACCAAGGCAACCTTTATGGTCGTTGTGGCACTTTGAGGAGGTGGTGAGATGATCGCATCAGCACAGTTCACGATTATCAGTCTCTGCGATGTGGTCACCTCGGACACGCCGCCGGAGAACCCCTATGAGGGGCAGCTCTGGGTGGATACTTCCGTGACCCCGCCGGAAACGAAGATATGGGACGGAAATGAATGGGTGGTGCAGAACGACATTGAAACGATCCGCACCACCATTTCCATTCTGACCGAGAAGGACGCACAGTTCCAGCAGACCATCGACGGGCTGAACAGCTATGTGGCGACCCTCACCGAAACCGTGGAAACGGTGTCCAACGACCAAGGCGTCCTGGAGGAACGGGTGCTGAACTCCGAAAGCCGTGTTTCGGAATTGGAACACACGGTGAATGGACTGTCCGTCACCATGCAGGAGCAGTACATCGGCGGCATCAACTATGTGCAGAATTCCTCCGGGCTGAACGGCATCACGGATGATTGGAGCTACTCCGGTACGGTAAAAACAGATGCCTCCACCGATACCCAGAACAACACCATTTCCGACTCCTGCTTTGTGCTGGGGGCCTACTCCTCACTGTCGCAGTACATCCGAGGGGTGGTTCCCGGCACCTATACGATCTCGGTCCGGGCAAAGAAAACCTCGACCATGTCCGGGTATTTCTATGTGACCTACAACGGGAACAAAACCAAGTACCTGTTCAATAAGTCCACGGCGTTTGACTGGACGGATTACTCCGTAACGCTCACGGACGTGACTGACCCCACGTTGCGTATTTACTGCTACTGTCGGGATGCGTCCATCTGCCTCGCGGACATCATGATCTCCGAAGGAGCGATCCCCCGAAAGTGGACGCCTGCACCTAACGAGATCTACACGCAGGAGGTCAAGATCGATAAGCGTGGCATTGAGGTATCCAACAGCGCATCGTCTCAGCGGACGGTCATCACGAACACGGAGTTCGCCGGTTACTACAACGACGAGGTGATTTTCACCCTGAACAAGGACGAAACGCAGACCAAGAAAACCACGGTGGACGGCGAGCTGACCGTGGGTAAAACGAAGTTTGTCCCGATGCCAACGGCGTCCGAAGGGCTGAATATCGTCATTCTGGATTAAGGAGGGAAAGCTATGGCAACTTGGAAAAGTGCGGCATACGATGGGCGATATCTTCAACTGGACATTTCAGAAAGCGTGAATGTGGTCGGTAACAGCTCGACACTTTCCTGGACGCTGACCTCTACCGGCGGCGCATCGACTTACTACACCATTGACACGACCACTGTAACGATCAATGGTACGACCGTCTACTCAAAGGACCGTACCTATTGGGATGACCGTGTTTTCCCGGCAAAGAAAGGTTCTGTCAGTGGCACGATTACTGTAGCTCACAACAGCAACGGCAGCAAAACGATTGCGGTCGGATTCTCGACCCGTGTTTATATCTACGGTTCACAGGAATACGGCGGCAGCATGACGCTGACCACCATCGACCGTTCCGCACCTACCGTGACCTTCAGTACATCGAATGTCACGGCAAACGGGTTCAAAATCTCCGCGACATCCTCGGCCACGGCGGACATCTGGCAGTACAGCACAAACGGCGGTTCGAGCTGGACGCAGTTCTCAACGACGGCATCCACCAGCGCCAGCGTAACATTGTCTTCGCTTTCGCCGAACACGAGCTATACGGTGAGGGTCAGAGCAAGGCGGCAGTACAACCATGTCTACGGCACTTCCGGCAGTTCCACGGTCAAGACGCTGGGCGGTGCTGTGGTGAATAGTGTCAACACGGTGACGGCGGACAATGCCACGGTTTCCATTACCATCAATGTGACCGTGTACGAAGCCTCCTACACCAATACGCTGGTACTCAAAAACGGCAGCACGACCATCCTGACTATTCCCGGGCTTTCCTGGTCGAAGGGCACGGCGAACCGCACGGTCACGCTGACATCGGCGCAGAGAACAACGCTTTTGAACGCTATGGCATCCATCAAGTCGTTCACAGGTACCTTTGCGGTTTCGTCCTACAGCGGGTCTACGCAGATCGGCAGCTCCTCAAGCAAGACCGCCACGGTACTGACCACGGCAACCAATTCTGCTCCAACCATAAGCGGATTCACTTATGCCGACAGCTACACGACCACGAAAAACCTCACAGGCAACGATCAGCTGTTCGTACAGGACTACTCGACTCTCAAAGTTACACCGGGAACAGCGACTGCGAAGAACGGTGCCAGCATTTCCAACTACACCGCTTCCTGCAACGGTTTATCCGCATCCAATTCGACCGGTGCTGCAATTACGGTCGGAAAGATCGCCAAGTCCGGCAGTGTGACGGTCACGCTCACGGTCACGGACTCCCGCGGCTACACCGCCGAAACTTCACGGACGGTGACAGTCATTCCGTACACCAAGCCGAAGATATCCTCGGTGACGCTCCGACGAACCAACGACATTGAAGCGGAAATGCAGCTCAAATTCAGTGGCTCTATTTCTGCTGTGACCGTAGACGGGACGCAGAAAAACAGCGTGGTTTATGTGCGGTATCGGTACAAGAAAACCAGTGAGAGCAGTTACGGCAGCTACACCAGCATCTATTCCGGCACGACAAAAAGCGGAACCTCTTTCAGCTACTCCAATTTGGAACTGTGCAGTCTGGATGCCAACAGTTCCTACGACCTTCATCTACAGATCCAAGACAAGCTCTATTCTTTGAGCAGTCTGGATCTGTATTTTACTGTTCCGCAGGGTACGCCCCTCATTGCGCTTCGGAAAAAGAAGGTCGGCATCAACACGCCGGAGCCACAAGCCATGCTGGATGTTGCCGGGGATATGCGGGTGGATGGCTCACCCCTTGCGGATTTTGTCATTCAGCAAGGGACAAGCGGCATCTGGAATTACCGTAAATGGAAAAGCGGTACAGCGGAATGTTGGGGTCAGTATTCCTTTACGACCGCCATTTCGACGGCATGGGGCGTGCTCTATGAGAGCGGCGCAATTGCGCTCCCTAATTTTCCATTTTCCTTCGCGGAAATTCCTCATGTCCATATCTCCACGGAGAACAGCAATTACGCCATGTTTGTGGAGCGAGGCAGTTCGAGTAGCTGGTCTACAGCGACCAACCCCGGAAAGATATTTGCCGTAAGACCAAATACGGTACCATCGGCAACCTACAAGGTATCAATCTATGCTATCGGAAAAGTGTGACGCTCCGGCGTCACTTTTTTCATACACAAATTCAACTTTCAAAGGAGGACAAACAACATGAAAGAATTCTGGACGACCATTCAGGTGGTGTTCGCCGGAATCGGCGGCTGGCTCGGATGGTTCTTGGGAGGATGTGACGGCTTGCTTTACGCACTTCTGGCTTTCGTAGTCATCGACTACATCACCGGCATCATGTGCGCTGTGGTGGATAAGAAGCTGTCCAGCGAAGTCGGTTTCAAGGGCATTTTCAAAAAGGTGCTCATCTTCGCTCTGGTCGGCATCGGGCATATTCTCGACACCCGTGTCATCGGCAGCGGCTCGGTGATGCGTACCGCCGTCATTTTCTTCTATTTGTCGAATGAGGGCGTGTCCCTGTTGGAAAACGCCGCATACCTGGGACTGCCCATTCCGCAGAAGCTGAAATCCGTTCTGGAGCAGCTTCATGACCGCAGTGAAAAGGAGGATGAATAATATGGCTTACACAAACAGTTCCCTGGTGTCCTACACCAAACTCAGCCCGAACCACTCCGGGCAGCGCACCCACAGCATTGACCGCATCACACCGCACTGCGTGGTGGGTCAGTGCAGTGTGGAAACGCTGGGCAACATCTTTTTGCCGACCTCACGGCAGGCAAGCAGCAACTACGGCATCGGCGTGGACGGTCGGGTCGGAATGTATGTGGAGGAGAAAAACCGCTCTTGGTGCTCTTCCTCCAATGCTAATGACCAGAGAGCCGTCACTATCGAGTGTGCCAGCGACAACACCGAGCCTTACGCTTTTAAGAACGTGGTGTACCAGCGGCTCATTGAACTTTGCACCGACATCTGCAAGCGCAACGGCAAAACCAAGCTGCTCTGGCTGGGAGATAAGGCCAAGACGCTGAACTACACCCCGAAATCCGACGAGATGGTTCTGACCGTCCACAGATGGTTTGCGAACAAGAGCTGCCCCGGTAACTGGATGTATGCCCGTATGGGTGATCTGGCATCCAAGGTCACGGCAGCTCTCGGCAGTGATGTAAAACCTGCCGACACGGTCAAGCCCACACCTGTAGGTATCAAGGCCGGTGACCTCGTGACCATCACAGGCAGCACCTACTATGGCGGCAAATCCATCCCCGGCTGGGTGAAGAAGCTCCGCTGGTATGTGGTAGAGGTCAGCGGCGACCGTGCCGTCATCAACAAGGATGAATCCGGCAGGTACGCCATCATGTCGCCGGTCAAAACCTCTGCGCTCGCCGTGGCAGGCACGAAACCCTCCGAGGATTACCGCATCCACACCGTGGTGCATGGTGACACCCTCTGGGCAATCGCCAAGAAGTATCTCGGCAACGGCAGCCACTATAAGGAGATCGTCAGCCTGAACGGACTGAAAAGCAATGTCATCTACAGCGGTATGAAGCTGAAAATTCCGAATAAGTAAACCTCATCACACGCCCTCTGCGGATATTTCCGTGGAGGGCGTTATTTTTTTGCCCATTTTACCCTGACAAAAGTGCCTTTTCTCTGGGTATAGCGAGAAACGCTATTTCTCAGGAATGAGGTATCAATCACTATGACAGACATGGAACGCTCACGAATTGTGGAACTCCAACACCAGGGCTACGGGTATAAGAAAATATCCGCTATAACAGGGCTACCGCTAAACACAGTAAAGTCCTTTTGCGCCAGGCATCCTGTGCAGATCAAAGAGCCACCGAGCTCAAATGCCCTGTGTCGAAACTGCCTGGCTCCGCTTGAGCAGACACCGCATAAACGGAAAAGGATGTTCTGCTCCGATGCTTGCCGAATGGCGTGGTGGAACGCGCACCCTGAAAGTGTGCAGCGAAAAGCGTACTACACACTCACTTGCCGACATTGCGGGAAGCAGTTTGAAAGCTATGGCAACAGCCATCGGGTGTTCTGCTCCCGTGACTGCTATTTGAAATTCCGCAGGAAGGAGACCGACCATGAGTGATTACGATAAGCGTCTGTTTGCCTACCAGATGGCGATGGCACTCGCCCGGAGTATGCGTTCCAAGGGGCTGATATCAGCCAAAGAGTACGCTAAGATCGATACAATTATAGCCAATAAATACGGCATATCTTCGTGTAGTATATTCCGCTGAAATCGCTGGATATAGCGTGTTTTTAGAGGTAATATGTCACACACCAAGGGAGGTGAATCAAATGGAGAGAGTTGTAGAAAGGGTCGATGCCCTAATACCCGCACAGCCGAAAGTTTTGCGTGTTTGCGCTTATGCCCGTGTTTCCACAGGAAAGGATGCCATGCTGCATTCACTGTCCGCACAAGTCAGTTATTACAGTAAAATGATTCAGAGCCATAACGGGTGGATGTACTGCGGCGTTTACAGCGATGAGGCTGTGACCGGCACAAAAAGAGAACGAGCCGGGTTTCAGCACATGATTGAGGAGTGCCGCCAAGGGAACATCGATCTTGTTATTACGAAGAGCATATCCCGTTTCGCCAGAAATACGGTGACGATTCTTCAGACTGTCCGAGAGCTGAAAAGCCTGGGCGTAGATGTGTTCTTTGAAGAGCAACACATCCACACCATGAGTGCGGATGGTGAACTGATGATGACCATCCTGGCGTCCTACGCACAGGAAGAGAGTTTGTCAGCCAGTGAAAATCAGAAATGGCGTGTCCGAAAAGCCTTTGAAAACGGAGAAATCATCAACCTCCGCTTTTTGTTCGGCTATGACATCACACCGGACGGCATTCAGGTGAATGAGAAGGACGCTGCCATCGTCCGAGAGATATTTGCACGGTTCAACGGCGGCGAGAGCATGAGTTCCATCTGCCGTGACCTTGATGCCAGAGGACATAAAGGCGTTCTCGGCGGCACATGGTGTGCGGAGCGGATGCGGAATACCTTATCCAATGAAAAGTACCTCGGCAATGCACTCTTGCAAAAGCAATACCGCAATAACCACATTGAAAAGAAGCTGTTGCCGAACCGCGGAGAGCTTCCGATGTACTATGCCGAGGGAACGCATGAGCCAATCATAGACCAGGCAACATTTGATAAGGCACAGGAGCGGCTCAGAATGCTGGCGCAGCAGGCTGCCAACCGCAAGAAACCGACTCGTTCAGTTTTTTCGGGACTGATTCACTGCGGACTGTGCGGCAACACATATAAGCGCGTAACTTACCGCAAAAAACACTACTGGAATTGCACTACATTCCAGACAAAAGGAAAATCCGAATGTGCCGCTAAGCGGATTCCAGAAGAAACGCTCGAAGTCCTCACCTGCGAGGTGTTGGGCGCAGTAAGCTTTGACCCCGATATGGTCAGAAGCAAAATAACGGCAATCAGAGCAGAGAAAAGCAATATGGTGGTGTTCTGCATGGACGACGGTTCTGAAATCGTTAAACGGTGGACAGACCGCTCCAGAGCAGAAAGCTGGACGCCTGAAATGAAGGAAAAGGCACGACAGCGGGCACTGCAGGCAAGGAGGAAAAAGAAATGAGCAGAAAAGCAGCACGGTCGGTCACAGTCATTCCGCCGACCATCAATCCGCTGACACACCTTTCCAAGGTGGCGATACAAAAGAGGCGGGTCGCAGGATACGCAAGAGTGTCCACAGACAGCGATGAGCAGTTCACCAGCTACGAGGCACAGGTGGATTATTACACGCAATACATCAAACGCAATCCCGAATGGGAGTTTGTAAAGGTATATACCGATGAGGGCATTTCCGGCACGAACACCAAGCATCGCATTGGCTTTAATGAAATGATCGCCGACGCCATGTCCGGTAAAATCGACCTCATCGTCACAAAGTCAGTCAGCCGCTTCGCCCGAAACACGGTCGACAGCCTGGTTACCATCCGCAAACTGAAAGAAAAAGGCGTAGAAGTCTACTTCGAAAAAGAGAACATCTACACCTTTGACGGCAAGGGCGAACTGCTGCTCACCATCATGTCGAGCTTGGCACAGGAAGAAAGCCGCTCCATATCCGAGAATGTTACCTGGGGACAGAGAAAACGGTTTGCCGATGGAAAGGTCAACCTCCCATACAAGCAGTTCCTCGGCTATCGCAAAGGAGCGGACGGTTTTCCAGAAGTCGTTCCGGAGGAGGCAATCGTTGTCCGCCGGATTTATACTCGATTCATGGAGGGGTTGACGCCGGGGGCCATTGCAAAGGAACTGACAGCAGATGGGATTCCGACTCCATCGAGAAAACAACGCTGGCAGACCAGTACAGTGGAAAGCATCCTTCAAAACGAGAAATACAAGGGCGCTGCACTCCTTCAGAAATGCTTCACGGTCGATTTCCTCACAAAAAAGAGGAAGGTCAATGAGGGCGAGGTGCCGCAGTATTATGTGGAACACAGCCATGAGCCGATAATTACGCCGGAAGAGTTCGACAAAGTTCAGACGGAGCTTGCGCGGCGCAAGCAGATCAGCCGCCAGTACAGCGGAAAGAGCATTTTTTCTTCCCGCATCGTCTGCGGGGACTGCGGCTCCTACTTTGGCTCGAAAGTCTGGAACTCGACCTCAAAATACCGCAGGGTCATCTGGCAATGCAACGGCAAATTCAAGGGTGAGCACAAATGCGAAACGCCGCATCTGGACGAGGAAACCATTAAAGCGCGGTTCGTGACCGCCCTTAACGCTATCATCGAAAGCAAAGACAACATCCTTGAGGATTGCCGATTGATGCAAGCCACCCTGACAGACTGTACAGGCATTGATACAGAAATCGAGAGTCAGCTTGAGGAAATCGAGGTTGTAACCGAATTGACAAAGCGTTGCATTGCGGAAAATTCACAGACGGCACAGAACCAGGAAGAATACGCCGCCCGGTACAATGGGTTTGTAGAGCGGTATGAAAAAGCCAAGGCACGGCTCGAACAGCTCCGCACTACAAAAGCTGCACGGGAAGCCCAGGCAGAAGCCATCGGAGCGTTTATGTTTGAGGTGCAGGAATTGGATGCCCTCACCGAGTTTGACGAAAAGCTCTGGCTCACCATTATCGACACGATAACCGTCCACGCCGACGGACGGATGACCTTCAAATTCCAGGGCGGCACAGAAATCGAGGCGTGAGTCCCAACAAAATGAAAAGACCGCAGGTTTCAACGCCTGCGGTTTATTGCTGTCCCCACGGGTAGAGTAATGCACCCCCTAAAGCTGTGGTTGCACCCCCTAAAATCAAAAATGCACCCCCCTCCAAACCGTAATTGCACCCCCTTGACGGATTTCTATCAAAATTACGGTTCTTTGCCATATAAAGACACCATTGAAATCTGAACCCTTAAGTTCGGAGTCAATGGTGTTTTTATTATAAAATCCAGTATTTATGCGGCTTTTCGAGGTCGCATTTTCTTTTTGTCGGTCGGACTAAAAAACGAATAACTCGGATTTGGCAATCCGGAAAATTAAAAACAAACCTTTTTGAACCCTTTAGTCTGTCTGCACGTGTCTCAGAAATCCTTCAGTTTCAAGGCATATTCTTCTTCTTTCTGTTCGGGAGTCTTGTATTGCAATTTCTTGTGCGGGCGTTTGGTATTATAGAAAATCATGTACTTGTCCACCGCACTTCGAAAGTCTGATTCCGAGCGATACTTGGTGCGATATAACTCCTCCCGTTTCATAGAAGCAAAGAACGATTCCATTACGGAATTGTCATACGGCACATGCGCACGTGAAAAGGAGTGTGTGATGTTCAGAGACCGCATATAATCATTCATTGTTTTGGAACGGTAGTTACCGCTACGATCGGTGTGGAAGATCAAACTTGAATCCGGTTGGCGTGCTTTATAGGCAATCTGAAAAGTCGACTTCACAAGTTGCGTGCTGTTGGTCTTTCCAATTTTATAACTCACGACCATACGGGAGAACAGGTCGATAATCACGCAAATATAATAAGCGTTTTCGCCGTACTTAAAATAGGTAACATCACTAACCCACACTTCGTTCGGTTTGCACGTGTCAAACTCTTGGTTAAGGTGGTTTTTGTATTTGCGGCCTTCGTCCTCGTATAATTTCTTCGCCGACTGACGAATGCTGACTAACCCCATATCACGCATAAGCGTGCGCACCATTTCGTTGCTGACTTTGAATCCTTCACTTTTCATGACTGCCGCAATTTTAGCGGCACCGAAGATCTGATTGCTTTCGTCGTAAATCTCCTGTATGCGAAGCCGTAGTTCTTCCCGACGTTTCACATACCACGTGTTGTCTTTCTTATTGCGGAGAACGTGGTTGTAAAACGTTCCGCGGGGAATGTCAAACGCATCGCAGATCACGTGCACATTGTATTTGCCGTAAAGCTGTTCGGCAGCGTATAGCCTTTGCCTCAAAGGTGCCTTGGGTGTGCAGGGCGCAGATTTGAGAATTTCAACGATGCTCTCCAAACGTGCGACCTTGTTTTCGAGTAAATGGAAATTGCGGATGTCCACCTTTCTCCTATTGGCAGCGTTTTGTTCCTCTTGGTAAATGCGTAGCCAACTGTAAAAGGTACTCTTGGGTATACCGGTGTCAGCAAGGATATGTGCAGACGGCTCACCGGATATAACACGGTCAATGACCGCTTGCTTTTCTTCTTGGGTGTATGTTCTCATATTTTCAACTCCTATATTGAATGCATTGAAATAATTTTACGACATTTTCTGTAGGAATTGAAAGAAATGTGGAAATATGATATAGTTAGAAAAACAATCATTTTTATTTGATAAAAAGATTCACGACTTTTTATTAATTATAAGACCAACGCCGGAAAAAACGTACTTAATGGGTGAAAGCGCTTTTAGGTCTGACAAGGGAGGTGAACAAAATGGATGATCTGAGAATCATAGAACTCTACTTTGAACGGGATGAGCAGGCAATCAAGGAAACGGATGCAAAGTACGGCAAGCTCTGCCACAGTATTGCCTATAACATTCTGAACAATCACGAGGATTCGGAAGAATGTGTCAACGATACATACGTGGGAGTGTGGAATGCAATTCCGCCTACAAGACCGAGTAATTTTATGTCCTTTGTCTGTAAGATTGCGAGAAACCTGTCTCTGAAGCGGTTGGAGTTTATGAAGCGTGAAAAACGGTCAGCGGATGTAATGTTGTCCCTGGATGAACTGGAATCGGTACTGCCGGATGATCGGTATGCCCCCGACGTGAGTGACGAGGACGTAGGCAAACTGGTCAGCCACTTCCTGCGCACACAAAAGGAGGACGTGCGAAATGTCTTTATCCGGAAATATTTCTACTTCGATTCTATCGGAGAAATTGCAGAGCGCTTTGGGTTTACCAAAAGTAAGGTCAAAAATATGTTGTTCTACACCCGAAACAAACTAAGGGACTATCTCATTAAGGAGGGCGTTGAAATATGAAAATACCGAGATTTTCCAATGCCATCGGTAACCTCGATGAGGATCTTGTCGAGGCGGCAGCAGAATGCAAGAAAAAACAAAATCATTTGCTCAAATTGGGTTCAATAGCAGCCTGCTTTGCTGTGATCATTGTTGTAGGCGCGCTTGTTCTTCCATCGCTTTTAGGCGGCGAACCTACACCAGGAGGCACAAACGATAGGTATAAAGACATTAACATTATGGCAGGCGAATCAGTAATTGTATGGCCATGGGAATATCAAACCGTTTTTGAGAAATACACTGAAGTAACAATTGACGGTATTGTATACCGAAGTCACGGTCGCCTTGTGTCTGAAGAACTCCTTGGCGATTTGATTGGAACATATACCGTATTGGGCATTGACGAAATTGAAGGAGATAGATACACTGAAAAATTTGAAGTGTATCAGTTAAAATATGCCGATAAGAGCCAGCTTGTCGCCGTGAGGATGGAAGGTAGTTGTTATACCTTCAAGAGGGATAATTATGAACCTCCGCACACGCTCGGTGAGCTCTTCAAGCTGGTAGACCTCCCAAAAGCAATTGAATTGAAGCGGTTCTCTGTAAACGGCGACAGTCCGAACAAAAAACACTATACACTGAGCAATGATGACTATGTATGGGAAGTTCTTGCCGGATGCGAAAATGCACCATTTGTTGAGGATGAGAAATGGGTTGCACATGATAGAGAGTATTACAGTTTTCCGATCACATCTGAAACTCTCGGCGTATATAAAGGTGCCATGTATGTTACTGTAGATGGCTATCTGTGGACAAACGCTTTTAATTACCAATACCTCTTCAATATCGGAGAAGATGCAGCCAGTAAGATTATCAAATATGCAAAAGAGAATTCCACCGAAGCAGAGTATGAGCCGTATCAGAATACCATTGTCGGTAAGATTACGGAGATAACCGATGAGTATATTCTGTTAGACGATTCCATTCTCTGCGCCAATCCCGATGACGGAATCACGTACAAAATCCTTCTGAATGATCTGCGCATCTCCCGTTATGCAGAAAGCGGAGCTATCCGAGTGGGAGAAAATGTTCAGATAACATACGAAGGCGAAATTGACGAATCGAATACCATTGACAGTGCCATTTCCGCATCTGACGTGGTAATCTCCGGCGGGGATGTTCTTATTCCCGAATAATAAAATAAAAGTCGCATATATGATTAACCGAATATAAGTTTTTGCGAGAGTTCGAAGTCATACGCAAAACTGCCGAAAATATCTTTTTCGTAGCCCATAGACA
>ENA-OYZG01000233-OYZG01000233.1-human-gut-metagenome-genome-assembly--contig:-NODE-233-length-17172-cov-5.380791_pt1 | contig 17172 bp, 16 predicted proteins | sample MGYA00244071_ERZ653466 | MGnify/ENA primary metagenome ERZ653466 (study PRJEB26926, sample SAMN06165150) | human gut metagenome | biome: ENVO:00009003; feature: ENVO:2100002; material: ENVO:00002003...
GACTAGTCGTCGGCAGCGTCAGATGTGTATAAGAGACAGCGGAATGGTCTGTTTTTTTACTTGGCCACGGCGTCCTTCAGGGCCTTGCCGGCCTTGAAAGCGGGGATCTTGGTAGCGGCGATCTGCACGGGCGTCTTGGTGCGGGGATTGAGGCCGGTGCGGGCAGCGCGCTTCTTCACCTCGAAGGAGCCGAAGCCCATGAGCTGCACCTTCTCCTCCTCGTGCAGGGCGGCGGTGATGGTGCCCAGGGTGGCGGCGATGACAGCCTCGGTGTCCTTCTTGGACATGCCGGTCTTTTCCGCCACGGCGGCGATCAGTTCGGTCTTATTCATGATAGTCCTCCTAAAAATTTTCCTTGGTCAAAATCTATCCCAAAGCGATGAATATCGCATCAGAAACCTGGGTCAGATGGGGGCCGCCTTACTTGGCGGCGTTCCACAGGCCGGTCATTTCCTCCAGGGTCAGGTCCGACACGCTGACGCCCCGGTCCCGGGCCCCCTGCTCCACCGCCCCATAGCGGCGGATGAACTTTTCACAGGCGGCGTTCAGGGCGTCCTCCGGGTCCACTCCGGCAAAGCGGGCGGCCTTCACGGCGGCAAACAGCACGTCCCCCAGCTCCTCGGCCACGTTGGCGCCGTCCTGCACCGCCTGGTGCAGCTCGCCCACCTCCTCGTCCAGCTTGGACAGGGCCCCCTGGATATCCGGCCAGTCGAAGCCGTCGTCTGCGGCCTTTTTCTGGAGCTTTTCCGCCCGCCACAGGGCAGGCAGGGACCGGGCCACGCTGTCCATGGCCTGGGTGGTGGTGCGCTGGTGCTTCTCCCGGCGCTTGATGGCGTCCCAGCTGACCAGCACCGACTCCGCGTCCTTTTCCGGCTCCGCGCCGCCGAACACATGGGGGTGGCGGAAGATCAGCTTCTTCACCACGCCGTCCACCACGTCCTCCATGGTGAACCGGCCCCGCTGGCGCTCGATGTCCGCGTGGAACACCACCTGCATCAGCACGTCCCCCAGCTCCTCCCGCAGCAGGTCCGCGTCGTCCCGGTCGATGCCCTCGGCGGCCTCATAGGCCTCCTCCAGCAGTCCCCGGCGGATGGATTGGTGGGTCTGCACCTGGTCCCAGGGGCAGCCCTCCGGCGAGCGGAGCACCCGGATGATCTCCAGCAGGTCGTCGTAGTCGTATCGCGCTTTCTCCTTAAAATGTACCATATTCCCGCTCCTATTGCAAGTCCTCTTATCGGCAAAATAGCCTGATGAGGCTGTTTTTCGTGAAAAATGTACGGAATTTTCGTCTATTTCAGCCGCAGCCAGCGGACAAGACGCTCCCCGCCGGGCAGGGCCATGGCCTCCTCCCGGCCCACGGCCCCCAGCAGCAGCGCCGCCCCGGCGTAGATCACCGCCGCCAGGGCCACCGCCAGCAGGGTGGCCAACCCCCCGGGCAGCAGGTCTGCCAGCAGCCGGTGGAGCCACCATGCCGCCGCGCCCATCCCCAGGGCCGCCAGCCCCGGCCGGGAGAACACCCGGAAATAATCGGGCCTTTCCGGCACATACCGGGCGATGGCCCCCAGGTTCAGCACCGTGATCAAAGCATAGCAGCACAGGGTGCTCACCGGCAGGCCCCGGATGCCGTAATCGGGGTTGGAGATCATCAGATAGTTCAGGGCGATTTTCAGACCGCCTCCGGCCAGCAGGGTCCAAAGGGGGACTTTTTCCCGGCCATAGGCCTGCAAAATCCCGTTGGACAGGGCCATCAGGCACACAAAAATGCTGCCGATGCCCAGAATTTCCAGGTGATACGCCGCGGCCTCCAGGGTGGCCGCCCCCTTGGCGGGGTATAGCAGCTCCAGAATGGGCCGGGCCAGAACGCTGAGTCCCACCCCCGCTGGCAGGGCCAGCAGGGCCGTCAGCCGGAAGGCGGCGGCGGTGTGCCACCCGGCGGCGGACCGGTCCCCCCGGGCCAGAGCCGCCCCGATGGCGGGGATCAGGCTGATGGTCAGAGGATAGATAAACGCCGCCGGAAGGGCAAACAGATTCCCGGCATAGCTGTAGGCCCCGTAGAGGCCGGCGGCCTCCGGCTCCGTCAGGCCCCAGGTGTTCTGCAGGATGCCCATGGTGATGGACTGGTCCAGCAGGTTGATGACGGAAAGGCTCACGGAGCCCACGGTGATGGGCACCCCGATGGCCAGCAATTGGCGCAGAATATCCCGGCTCTGTCCCGGGTCGTCCCGGCCCCTGTCCCGGGACAGATGGGTCAGTGTCCACACGGTCAGGGCCAGCAGGGACAGAATCACCCCCGCCGTGACCCCGGCGATGGCACCGGCGGCGGCTATGTGGGAGGGGTACCCCTGCCGCAGCAGCCACCAGGCAAGACCCAGGCCCACCACCAGCTTGCTGGCGGATTCGATGACCTCGCTGGCGGCGGTGGGCCGCATATCGCCCATGCCCTGGGTATAGCCCCGGATCACCGACACCAGACACACGCACAGCACCGCCGGAGACAGCACCCGGATGGCGTCCTCCGCCCGGGTGTTGTGCATCCACCCGGCCAGGTCACCGGCCAGGAAGAACATCAGGCCGCTGCTGAGAAGCCCCAGCAGCAGAAACAGCCAGAAGGCCACGGAGACGATGCGCCGCCGCCGGTTTACCCAGCCCAGAGCCTCCGCCTGGGACACCAGTCGGGAAAGGGCCAGAGGAAGCCCGGCGGTGGACACCATCAGCAGCAGGTTATAGATGTTATAGGCGGCGTAGAAATAGTTCATGCCCTGCTCGTCCAGCAGGTTCCCCAGAGGGATCTTGTACAGGGCGCCGATGGCCTTGGTGACAAGCATGGTGACTGTCAGCAGGGCGGCGCCCCCTAAAAATGACTGCTTCCCCCTGGTCATGGACCCTCCTCATTTCACTTCTTCATATTTTCATGGAATGCCCGGAAGGCCGACAGGTTCTCGGCGATCTTTTCGGGCCGCTGGATATACTCCGTGGGATACTTGGCGTGGAACACCCGCTGGATGCGGCCCCGGACCGGGTCCACCATCTTGGTGGACCCGCCTGCCCCCAGGGAGAGGATGCTGTGCAGCTCCTCCATGATGTAAATATTATACAGCCCCTGGGCTCCGGATATGCACCAGCCCACGTTTTCAAAGCTGCCGGACATATACTTCTGGCGATAGAGATAGTACGGAGAGAATCCGGCGGCGCGGAGGGTGGGGTCGGCATAGTCCAGCATCCGGGCCACGTCCTCCGCCGTGGGGATGGGCAGACCCTCCAGCAGGATGCGGCTGCCCTTTTTCAGGCTCAGGGTATGGACGGTGATGTTGTCGGCCCCGAAGGTCAGGCACTTGTCCAGGGTCCGGCGGAAGCCCTCCGGCGTGTCGGCAGGCAGCCCGGCGATCAGGTCCATGTTCACATGGGGAAAGCCCATGGACGCGGCCAGGGCCATGGTGTCCTCAATGTCCCGGGCGGTGTGGCGGCGGCCGATGGCCCGGAGCACTTCGTCCTCCAGGGACTGGGGATTGACGCTGATGCGGTCGGCCCCGTGGTCCAGCAGCACCTGGAGCTTTTCCCGGGTGATGGTGTCGGGCCGTCCGGCCTCGATGCAGTATTCCGCGCAGCCGGACAGGTCGAAGCTGCGGTTCAGGTGGGTCAGCAGCCGGTCCATCTGCTGGGCGGACAGGGTGGTGGGGGTGCCGCCGCCCATATAGAAGGACTTGATGCGCAGGCCCGTCTCCCGGACCATTTGGGCGGCGTCGGTGATCTCCCGGCACAGCACCTCTAAATACGGCTCCATCAGCCCCAGGGATTTTTCCACCGACTGGGACACGAAGCTGCAATAGGCGCAGCGGGTGGGGCAGAAGGGGATGCCGATATACAGGGAGATGTCCTCCGGGCGCAGGTCCGCCTTGGCCCGCAGGCCCTCCTGGGCGGTCTCCACCGCCAGGCGGCGGCGGGAAGGGGAGACATAGTAGGTGTCCCCCAGAATGCGGCTGACCTGGGCGGGGGTCTTTCCCTGCTCCAGCAGCCGGGCCGCCAGCTTGCCGGGGCGGATACCCGTCAACGCCCCCCAGGCCGGGGTGACGCCGGTGATGCTTCGGGCGGCCTTGAAGAAGCTGAGCTTCACGGCCTTCTGCCGCAGGCGCTCCCGCTCATACTCGTCCGTCACGTCCCGCAGCAGGGCCCGGGAGGTCCCCCGGCCCAGCCTGCCGCCGTGGGCGATCTCGGTGGTGGCGGTGGCGTATACCGGCCCCTGGTGCAGGTCCACCCGGGCCCAGTTGTCCTCCCCCGGCTCCGGCTCCTGATACACGGGCCGCTCCTCCGGGAAGAAGGCCAGCAGGCTCTGCTCCACGGCGTAGCGGTCGTCATGACCGCGAAAAACCAGTTTCATAGCCCCGCCCCTTACTTCATGCCCTGGCGGACATAGGGATTCACCCGGCGCTCATAGTCCAGGGTGGTGGGCTGGTCGTGGCCGGGGTAGACCCGGTAGGACCCGGGCAGATTCCCCAGGCGGGCCAGGGACTGCAGCATCTCCCGATAGTCGCCGCCGGCGAAGTCCGTCCGACCGCAGGAGCAGCGGAACAGGGTGTCGCCGGAGAAGATCACATCCTCCGCCACCAGGCACACGGAGCCCTTGGAGTGGCCCGGAGTTTCCAGCACGGTGACAGTCAGGCTCCCCAGGGTCAGGGTGTCGCCGTCGTGATAATAGCGCTGGTTATGCTCCGGCAGCCGGGAAAACACCAGCTCCATGTCCCCCACCCGGCCGTCCACCACGTCCTTTTCGTTGATGTACACCGGCAGGTCCGGGTACTGCTCTAAGATGGGGCGCACGGCGGTGGTGTGGTCAAAGTGGCCGTGGGTCAGCAGGATATACTGCAATTGGCAGCCGGACCTGGCCACCATGTCCAGCACCCGGGGGGCCTCGTCGCCGGGGTCGATCAGGGCGCAGACCCCTGCCGTCTCGTCGCTCAGCAGGTAGCAGTTGGTCATAATGGGGCCTACCATAATGGAATCAATTTTCATGGGTTCAACCTCCTGTTCAGGATAAAAGCGGGCGGACAGCGGCGTCCGCCCGGAAGAATGTGGAATACGTTACGCATTCAGCTGGTCCGTGTCCACCACCAGGGTCAGAGGTCCGTCGTTGACGGATTCCACCAGCATCTCGGCGCCAAACTCGCCGGTTTCGGTATGGATGCCCTTTTCCCGGCACAGGGACACGAACTTTTCATACAGGGGGATGGCCACCTCGGGCCGGGCGGCGGCCAGAAAGTCCGGGCGGCGGCCCTTGCGGCAGTTGCCGTACAGGGTGAACTGGGAGATCACCAGAATTTCACCGTTGACGGTTTCCAGACCACGGTTCATCTTGCCGTCCTCATCCTCGAAGATCCGCAGTCCCGTCAGCTTGTCCGCCAGCTTCACGGCCTGGGCCTCGGTGTCGTCATGGGTGATGCCCAGCAGGATCAGGAAGCCGGGGCCGATGCTGCCGATGGTTTTGCCGTCCACGGATACGGAGGCGCTTTTCACGCGGGTCAGCACTGCTCTCATGGTAATATAGTCTCCTTTTCGGTTAATATATTGTGTTTTCTCTCAGCCCGCCGGGCGGGTGACCCGCATGACGCCGGAAATCTGCTCGATGCGGCGCATGACGGTTTTCAGCTGCTGGCTGCTGGACACGTCGGTATCCAGGGTGATCAGGGCGAAGCCGTCGGGGGTGGAGCGGGCGTTCATGGAGGCCACATGGGTCTTGGTGGAGGAGAGCACCGTGGAGATATCCACGATGAGGTTGATGCGGTCCTTGGCCACCACCTGGAGGGTGGTGCGGAAGGTGCCCTCCACGTCCTCGGCCCAGGACACCTTGATCCAGCGGCCCTCCTCATCGGGACGGCGGCGGGTCGGGTCGGCGTTGGGACAGTCCCTCCGGTGGACGGACACCCCGTAGCCCTTGGTGATGAAGCCCACGATGTCGTCCCCGGGGACGGGGGTGCAGCACTTGGAGAACTTCACCAGGCAGTTGCTGAGGCCCTCCACAATGATGCCCTTTTCGCTGTGGGTGCGCTTGGGCACGGCGGGGCGGGTGGCATCGGGGCGGCCTTCCAGCGGCACCTCCGCCTGGCGCTCCTCCTGGTGCTGGTGAAGGATGCGCTGGATATCCTCCCGGATGCGGCCGATGACCTTCAGGCTGCTGATGCCCCCGTAGCCGATGGCGGCGTACAGGTCGTCCAGGCTCTTATAGGTGAGCTTTTTCAGGATGCCGGGGAGGTTTTCGTCGTTGGTAAGCTCCTTCAGGGACACGCCGCAGCGCTTGAGCTCCGACTCGAAGGAGGCCCGGCCTGTCACCACGTTTTCGTCCCGGCGCTCCCGCTTGAGCCACTGGCGGATCTTGGACCGGGCGTTGCTGGACCGGGCGATCTTCACCCAGTCCCGGCTGGGCCCGTGGGCCGACTGGGAGGTGACCACCTCCACGATGTCGCCGTTTTTCAGGCGGCAGTCGAAGGGCACGATGCGGCCGTTGACCTTGGCGGCCACCATGTGGTTGCCCACGGCGGAGTGGATGTTATAGGCAAAGTCGATGGGAGTGGCCCCGGCGGGCAGGTTGATGACGTCGCCCCGGGGGGTGAACACAAACACCTCGTCGGCGAACATATCCACCTTCAGGGAGTGGATGAACTCCTCGGCGTCGGCCCCCTCCTGATTTTCCAGCAGGCGGCGGACCCACTCATACCGGCCCTCGTCGCCGCCGCCCTGGCCGTTCTGCTTATACTTCCAATGGGCGGCGATGCCGTATTCGGCCACCTCATGCATCTCCTTGGTGCGGATCTGCACCTCGAAGGGGACGCCGTTCTGGCCCATGACGGTGGTGTGGAGGCTCTGGTACATATTGGGCTTAGGGGTGCCGATATAGTCCTTGAACCGGCCCAGCACGGGCTTGTACAGGTCATGGATGATGCCCAGAACGTAATAGCAGTCGGACACCGTGTCCACGATGACCCGGAAGGCGAACAGGTCATACACGTCGTCCAGGGACTTGTTCTGGGTGTACATCTTGCGATAGATGGAGTAGGGGTGCTTCATGCGGCCATAGACATAGCCGTCGATATGGGCCTCCTCCAGGCGCTGGGTGATCTGGTCGTGGATGGAGGACATGAAGCCGTCGTACTCCGTGGCCTTCTCGTCCAGGGCGTCCACGATCTCCCGGTAGCTGATGGGGTCCAGGTATTTCAGGGACAGGTCCTCCAGCTCCCACTTCATCTTCTGCATGCCCAGGCGATGGGCGATGGGGGCGTAGATCTCCAGGGTCTCGAAGGACTTCTGCTTCTGCTTCTCCGGGGTCTGGTACTCCATGGTGCGCATATTGTGGAGCCGGTCGGCGATCTTGATGAGGATCACCCGGATGTCCTTGGACATGGCCAGCAGCATTTTCCGGAGGTTTTCCATCTGCTCCTGGGCCTTGGAGGTATAGTGGACCCGGGTCAGCTTGCTGACCCCCTCCACCAGGTCCGCCACCGTGGGGGAGAACTGCTTGGCGATGTCCTCGTGGGTGGCGGAGGTGTCCTCAATGGTGTCGTGGAGCAGGGCGGCCTCGATGGACTCGGAGTCCAGGTGCAGCTCCTCGGCCACGATCTGGGCCACGGCCAGGGGGTGGGTCACAAAGGGTGAGCCGTCCTTGCGCAGCTGGCCCTGGTGGGCGGCGGCGGCAAATTCATAGGCGGCCCGGATCTTGTCGAAGTTGGCGGTGGGATTATAGGCCCGCACCGTGTCCTCCAGGCGTTGATAGCGTTCTTCCATTGTCATCAGCGTGCCCCTCCTTTCGATGCGTCCAGCGCCTGATGCAGGCGCAGCAGATATTCCGAACGGTCCAGGGCTACCTTCTTGCCCTGGCTGGTGAGATGCAGGCTTATGCTGTCGCCCAGGCGGCGGCACTGCAGCAGGCCCCGTTCCCGGAACACCTCCAGGCACAGCACCGTCCGCAAAAAGGGCTCCGCCCCCTGCAGCGCCCCGGACAGCCGCCGCAGCAGCGGCAGATAGTCCGTTTCCAGTCCGTCGGGGGGCACCGCGTGCTGCAGGGCCCGCCACAGGCTCACGCACTGGTCCCGGGAGGGCAGCAGGCGCACGGCGTCCCGGGGGCGCAGCTCGTCCCCTCGCAGGCAGCGGTCCACCAGCTCCAGGGACTCCTCCTCCCGGGTGCTGCCGGTGAGGGAGGGACGGATATCCACCATCTGCATCTGGACGGTGCGGCTGCTGCGGAACTCGTTGATCTGAAGATAGAAGGCGGCGTCCACCCGGTCGCCGGGGGCCACGCCGCAGGTCTGGGCCACGGCGGAAAAGAAGATGCCGTCAAACTGGGCGCTGCCCTTGGTCAGGCGCAGCTTCAGGTGCCGGTTCTGGCCCACGTTCTGAAGCCGGTCCAACGTGGCGCCCCGCAGGCAGAACACCGGCCGGGCGTTGCCCGCCCCGTAGGGCTCTAAGGCGTCCAGGGCCTCCACCTCCGCCAGGTTCACCCGGCCCGCCTGGCAGATGGGCACATCCACCTGCAGGCAGGACACCGGGGCCTTGCCGCCCCGGAACCGGCTGGCGTATTGGTTCATCCGCTGCCGGAAGGCGGGGATGTTCTTTTCTTCAATGGTAAAGCCCGCCGCCAGCTCATGGCCGCCGAAGCCCAGCAGCAGGTCGGAGCAGGCCTCCAGGGCGGCGAACAGATTGAACCCGCCCCAGCTGCGGCAGGAGCCCTTGCCGGTGCCGCCGGACAGGTGGATCATAAAGCTGGGACAGGCGTATTTTTCCGAAAGGCGGGAGGCCACGATGCCCACCACCCCCTGGTGCCAGGTGTCGGAGGCCAGCACCAGGGCGCTGCGCTCCTGGGGCGGGGTCTCCTCGATCTGTTCCACGGCCTGGGAGTAGATCTCCTGCTCCACGGCCTGGCGCTCCCGGTTTAGGGCGCACAGCTCCCGGGCCAGGTGCTCCGCCCGGTGGGGATCGGTGCACAGCAGCAGGTCCGCCGCCATGTCCGCCGCGCCCATGCGCCCGGCGGCGTTGATGCGGGGGGCCAGGACGAAGCCAATCTGCACGGAGGTGACGGTTTTGTCGGACAGGCCCGCCTCATGCAGCAGGGCGTGGAGGCCGATGAAGTCCGACCGGCTGATGGACGCCAGGCCCCGGGACACGATGGTGCGGTTTTCGCCGGACATCTGCATCACGTCGGCCACGGTGCCGATGGCGGCCAGGGTGCAGTAGCGGGACAGCAGGGCCTCCTCCCGGCTCTCGCCCCCCAGGGCCAGCACCAGCTTCAGCGCCACGCCGCAGCCGGCCAGGTGCTTGAAGGGATAGCCGCAGTCGGGCCGGTGGGGGTCCACCACGGCGCAGGCCGGGGGCAGCTCCTCCTTGCACTCATGGTGGTCCGTCACCACCACGTCCATGCCCAGGGAGTTGGCGTAGGCCACCTCCTCCACGCCGGTGATGCCGCAGTCCACCGTTACCAGCAGGCGGACCCCCTGCCCGTGCAGGGACAGGATGGCGTCCCTTCCCAGGCCGTAGCCATCCTCGATGCGGCGGGGGATATAGTGCACCACGTCGCCGCCCCGGGACAGGAGATAGTCCACCAGGATCACCGTGGCGGTGATGCCGTCCACGTCATAGTCGCCGAAAACGGCGATCTTTTCCCCGTCGGCCAGGGCGCGGCTCACCCGCTGGGCGGCCTTGTCCATGTCCTTCATCAAAAAGGGGGAATAGGGCAGGTCCCGGTCCCGCTCTAAGAAGGCGGCGGCCTCCTCCGGGGTGGTGATCCCCCGGGAGGCCAGCACCGAGGACACCAGATAGGGGTACCCGGCCCCGGTGAGCCGGTCCACTGCCCCGGCGGGCAGCTCCGGTATGCTCCACTGCTGATATTTCATGACAGGACACCCCTTTCCCGGTACTGCAAATAATATTTTATTATAGCAAACGCCGAATGACTTGACAAGGGGCGGACGTTGGATTTTCGGGGATTTTGCCAGCCGGTGTGCGCCTGCGGGAGACAGCCGGAAACCCGGACCTATAAAACGGACACATCCGGATAGAAAACCCGCCTATCCCCGAAGGGCATACCGGCGTAGAATAGACGCATATACCGCGCCGGTATGCTGAGGACTTGACAAAAAACGACAGCCGTGATAGAATATCCTCACAATCCAAGGGGTGCTGGTGCAAGCCGGCTGAGATGAGACGTATCGCCGTCCGGTCCCTCGAACCTGATCCGGGTAATGCCGGCGTAGGAATGCGACTATATGGCTTTTGTTTCCGCATTGCCACGCCTCCAGGGCCCGCGATGCGGTTATTTTTTCAAAGAGGAGAAATCACACATGAAAATCAACAAGACCCGCATGATCTGCGAGGCCGCCATTTTCATCGCCATGGCGGAGATCCTCAGCCTCATCAAGCTCTATGAGTTCCCCAACGGCGGCTCCATCACCCTGGAGATGCTGCCCATCATCCTGTTCGCCGCCCGGTACGGCTGCGGCTGGGGCTCTCTGGCGGGCCTGGTGTACGGCACCATCACCTACCTCATCGGCAACAAGTTCTCCGTTGACTGGACCACCATCATCTGCGACTACTTCATCGCCTTTGTGGCACTGGGCTTTGGCGCGGGCCTGCTGTCCCGCCGCAAGTGGAGCGTTTACTATGGCACGGTCATCGGCGGCGTGCTGCGCTTTTTGGCGCATTTCCTCATCGGCGTCTTTGTGTGGGGCAAGTGGATGCCCGACACGTTCCTCGGCAAGCCCATGACCAGCCCCTGGATCTACTCCCTGATCTATAACGGAAGCTACATGCTGCCCAGCATCGTTCTGTGCCTGGTGGTGTTTGCCCTGCTGTATAAGCCGCTGCGGAAGTATTTCACGTCGGCAGACCTGCTGGCGGCGTAACGCCTCTTACCCTCCTCCGGGGGCGGGCCAAACCGCCCCCGGAAAATTTTTTCAAAAGCCGGGGAAAAAAGTGTTGACAAACGCCGGAAAACGAGTATAATAAGTTTTGTTCGTCAGGAACATAGCGGGATTGTGTAAAGGTAGCACAGCGGACTCTGACTCCGTATGTGAGGGTTCGAATCCTTCTCCCGCTGCCAAAAGACTCTCAGCGAAAGCTGAGGGTCTTTTCTTTTTGCCATGGTTCTGTCATAGGGATTCGGACCCTCACACAAATTCAATCTGGGCGCAGCTCCCGGCGCTTGCGCCGGGGGTTCGAATCCTTCTCCCGCTGCCAAGAAAACTCTCAGCTTATGCTGGGAGTTTTTTCTTTTGCCATGGTTCTGTCATAGGGATTCCCGGGCCGCTGAGGGCAGCGGCTCCTATTCGGAAAATATGCGGACCTGTCCGCCGTCCGGGGCCTCCAGAGCGGCGTACCGGCCCTGCTTCTCCAGGGCAGCGAAGACCGGGAGGTCCCCTGCGGCGGCTGCTCCCTGTATGCCCGCCGGGCGGAACTGCCCGGCGCGGACTTCCGGCTGATCACGGACCCCGCCAGCAATCAGCATATGACCGTCATCCGCCAGGCCGGACAGTCCGGCGTCAACCGGGACACCATGGCCCTGGTGGACAAATTTCTGGACCGGCTGTTCTGATCCCATAACGCCGCAGAGGCGGCAGACGATTTCGTCTGCCGCCTCTGTTTTATTATCAGTACCCCGCCCCCCGGGCGATGATTTGGGCCCACAGCACCGGCCCCACGGCGCCGGTGGGGTCGATGCCCAGCTGCCGCTGCAGGGCCAGCACGGCGGCCTGGGTCCCCCGGCCGAAGATGCCGTCCTCCGCCACGGCGGGAATGTCCGGGTCCCGGGCCGCTATGCGATTGATCTGCTGCTGCAGAAGCAGCACCGCATCCCCCCGGTCCCCCAGCACGATGAACCGCCCGGGGTAAATCTCCCCGGCAAACTGCCGGTAATCCTCCGGCAGGTCCCCCAGAACGTCCTCATAGGCCCGCCGCAGGGCGTTCCAGGTGTCCCGGCCCACCACGCCGTCGGCGGTCAGGCCCGCATAGCTCTGGAAGGCATACACGGCGTCCAGCATCTCCTGGTCAAAGACATCGCTGAGCCGGATGGGCGGCAGTTCCGGCAGGAAATACCCCAGAAAGGCCAGGAAAAACCGCACCGTCCGCACCGCCAGGCCGCTGTCCCCCAGCCGCAGGGCCTCGGTATACTGCCTCTGCACCTCGGAGATGGTCAGCCCCTCGCCGGACAGCTCCGACAGGCCCTTGACGCCGTTATAGATCTGCTTGATCTTGTACCAGGTGGCCTTGCCCACGATGCCGTCCGGGGTCAGGTTGAAGATCTGCTGGAAGGACTTCACCGCCTCCTCCATGGGCACATCGAACACCGTGGACGGCTCCGGGATCTCCGGAATGGCCGGATAGTTCCGGCGGATGCGGCTCAATTGCCGCTGGAGAAGCAGCACGTCGTTGCCCACGTCCCCCCGGCGCAGAGGCCGCCCGGGATAGGAGGGCACGTTCCCCCCTACCGGAGCGTTGAACACAATGCTGATATTCCCTCCGTAGTAGTATTGCAGAATCTCATAGGGGTTCATGCCGTCCCGGGCCAGGTCCACACTGCCCCACTGGGACAGCCCCCCGCACTGGGTCCGCACTCCGTCGCAGAACTGGGCAAACAGCGGCTCCACGCTGCCCTGCCGGACGATATAGTTGTTGAAGCTGTCGTCCACGATCTGGCTGATGTTCTCGAAAACGTCGCCGCCGTCCACATAGGCCTGGTCATACTGGGTGGTGCTGGTGATGTCATAGTCGTACCCCCGGGTGCGGTAATACTCGGTATACACCCGGTTCAGGGCATAGGAGATCTGGGCCAGGATGTTGGCCCGGATGGCGTTCTCCGGCCAGGTGGGGTAAATTTCGTGGGAGGCCACGTTCTTGATATAGGCGGCAAAGGGCACCTCCACGTTCCGGGCCGAGGACCCCGGCGGGCCCAGGTGTACGGTAATGGTCTCCGGGACCACAGGCGTTGCAGGCATAGCGCTCCCCCCTTATATCACCGGCTCCAGCATCACCGGCAGAATGGATTCGATGCGGGCATACACCGTGACCTCCCGGTCCTCCTGGGGCACGAACAAGGGGTGCCGCACCGACACCAGGTAACCGGTGCCGCTGATGGAGGCGGTGTCCGGCGCCTGGGACCAGGCGGCGGGCAGGGCCGGCAGGGCGATGCCCTGAACGATACCCGATTCATCGGTCAGCCCCCGGTAAAACGTGTGGGTCTGGCCCCCGAACCGCCGGTATACCTCCACCCTTGCCCCGGCTACCGGAAATGTCCCGCCGCCGGAGGCCACCTGCACCCGCAGACTCCCCTGGTCGGGGTGGGCCTGCAAAAACGTGGACAGGGGCACATGCTGGGAAAAATCGGACATAGACATACATCCTTTCCTGGAAACTTCCCCTCAGTATATGCCCCCGGCCCGGGAAAAATACGCCTTTTCCGCCGTGGCTGCTCCAATAACCATGCCGCGAACCCTCTGATACTGATTCTTGATTAAAAGATTTAATCAAGAATCACGTGTGCTACGCACACTCGCATCGTGCGAAAGCACGCTGCGCCGTCTCATGCAGAATCTGACGCGCCCTTGGCGCTATAAAAAGCTTTTCAAGCTTTTTAACAGATTCTAGTATGATATAACACAACCCCCTCCGGCATAGCCGGAGGGGGTTCGTTTATTCCAGAATCAGCCAGTTTTCTTCCTTTTCGGTGACGTAGCCCACCTGGGCCGCGGCGGGGATGGCATCCCGCAGCTCCCGCAGGCAGGCCTCCGCGTCGGCGGGGTCCACCGCCATCAGCAGGCCGCCGCTGGTCTGTGGGTCGTACAGCAGATCCTGCATGGTGCGGCTGACGTTCCCCCGGACGGTGACGCCCTTTTCGGCGTAATCCCGGTTGCGGTAGGCCCCGGCGGGGATCAGGCCCATGGCGGCCAGGTCCCAGGCCTCCGGGTGGAAGGGGACGTTCCCGCTCTGGATGTGCACGGTGCAGCCGCTGCCCTGGGCCATCTCGAAGCTGTGGCCCAGCAGGGCAAAGCCCGTCACGTCGGTGCAGCTGTGGACCCGGTATTTCACCATGATATCCCGGGCGGTCCGGTTCAGGGCGGCCATCTGGCGATAGATCCGGTCCATCACCGCAGGCTCCGCCAGCCCCGCCTTGGCGGCGGTGGTCAGCACGCCCACGCCCAAGGGCTTGGTCAGCAGCAGGACGTCCCCGGGCTTTGCGCCGCTGTTGGTCAGCACCCGCTTGGGGTGCACGAAGCCCGACACGGCCAGGCCGTAAATCGGCTCCGCGCCGTGGATGGTGTGTCCCCCGGTGATGATGGCCCCGGCCTCATAGGCCTTGTCATACCCGCCCCGCAGCAGCTCCTGGACCATCTCCCGGGTCATGGACTCCGGCAGGCACAGGATGTTCAGGGCCAGCTTGGGCTCCCCGCCCATGGCGTACACATCGCTGATGGCGTTGGCCGCGGCGATCTGCCCATACAGGAAGGGGTCGTCCACAATGGGGGGAAAAAAGTCCGTGGTCTGCACCAGGGCCGTGTTCTCGTCCAGCAGATACACGCTGGCGTCGTCGGATTTGTCGTACCCCACCAGCAGCCGGGGGTCCGAATGGGTCCGGAACCCGTCCAGCAGCTTCACCAGGGTCCCGGCCCCCACCTTGGCCCCGCATCCGGCGCAGGAGGCCAGCTTGGTCAGCTTCACTTCTGTTTCCATGGTCATTCCTCCGTCCGTTGATAAACCGGCGTATAGCTCCGCCCGTCCCAGGCGGCAATGCGCTCCACGTCTCCGGCGGCCTCGCCCTGGGGCTCCAGCCACCGCCCCTCGCACCGCACGCAGGTGCCGCAGCTGCTGCTGAGATTCCGGGGCACCGGCATCACCCGGCACTCGATCCCCTGCTCCCGGCACAGCTGCTGATACCGCATGGCGCCGAAGTGAGAGAAAAACGTTGCGAAATAGGTCATTTGGTAAAGGTCAGCGTCCATTCGCCGCCGTTTTCCTGCACCTGGACCTGATAGCCCTGGTGCTGGGCATAGCGGGTGGTGTTCTCCCGGGAGGCGTGGTTGTCCACCAGGATCTGATAGGCGGCCTCGCCGCTCTGCATAGCCGCCCGCAGCAGCACCACGGGCTCGGGGCAGGACAGCCCCCGTGCGTCGATGACTTTCATGTTGTCTCCTCCTTATGCTTTCTTCCGGAAGGTGTTCAGGCAGCCGATGGCGGCCACCACGGCCAGACCGATGACCACGGCGATCTTGCCGTTGGCGGTGGGGCCCTCCGCGCTGGAGGCCAGTCCGAAGTTATGGGCAAAGGCAGCGCCCACGATCAGGCCCAGCACCGTCACGGCGCTGTCGGAGCTGCCCTCGCCGGAGAGCACCAGCTGTCGCAGGGGGCAGCCGCCCAGCAGCACGCAGCCAAAGCCCACCAGCACCATGCCCAGGCAGTTCCACAGGCCGTCGGTATGGGCGATGGGCTGGCCCTCAAAGGCCAGGTGGAAATAGGTGCCGTCGGTGGCGCCGGTGAGGATCAGGTTGCACACCAGGGCGCTGATCAGGATGGTGCCGAAGCCCATCAGCAGCTTGGGTTCCCGGAACAGCACCACGTCGCGGATGCCGCCCACCATGCACAGGCGGGTCCGCTGGGCCAGAGCGCCCACCACCACGGCGATCAGCAGTGCAGCCAGCATGGGCGCGTGCTTGGAGCCGGGGCCCTCCTCACTGAACTTGAACAGGCTGGGCACGGCGATGACCAAAATCAGCAGGCCGGTCATCACGATGGGCAGCACGCCGCCCTCGCCCTTCCCAACGGGATAGGCGCGCTTCAGGGAGAAGCCGCGCTTGAGGAACTGGATGCCGATGAAGATGCCCAGGGTGAAGCCCACCAGGCCTACCACGGCGTTCAGGTCGCCGCCGCCTATGCGGATAACCATGCGCAGGGGGCAGCCCAGGAATACCAGAGCGCCTATCATTACGCAGATGGCCAGAACGAAGCGGGTGAAGGGGGAAGAACCGCCGACGGCCTTCCATTCCTTCTTGATGAGGGCGGCTCCGGCAGCGCCGGCGATGATGCCCACGATCTCAGGGCGCACATACTGTACGATTCCGGCGGAATGAAGCTTAAGGGCGCCGGCTATATCGCGCAGGAAGCAGGCGATGCAGAAGCCCATGTTGGCAGGGTTGCCGAAGGCTGTGAGCACCAGCGCCGCGATACCGACGATTACGCCGGTAAGCAATACGGGAAGATTCTTTTTCATAATAAATAATAACTCCTTTTGCTTTTTCACCTGTGGACAAAAGCCATAGGTGTGATAAACTGTATCTGAAAAGGGACTGTCCCCCTTATCAGCAAAATAAAAGTATGAGGTAATTGCCTATGTCCATATATCTCGACAACGGAGCGACTTCCTTCCCAAAGGCCCCAGGCGTGGGGGAGGCCATGCTGGACTATGTAAACAACATAGGCGCCAATGTAAACCGCTCCACCTACGAGGCCTCAAGCGAGGCGGAGATGGTGCTCATAGAGTGCCGCGAGCGGCTTTGCACGCTCTTTGGAACAGAGGACATCACCCACGCGGTGTTCACCCCCGGCATGACGGCGGGGCTGAACATGCTGCTCAAGGGCTTCCTCAGGCCGGGCGACCACGTTATAGTCAGCAGCCTTGAGCACAACGCCATGATGCGGCCCATACGCCAGCTTGAGGCTCAGGGGGTGGAGTTCTCAAGGATACCTGCCGACAGCCGCGGCATCACCGACCCAAAGGATATCCTGCCCCTTATCAGGCCCAATACAAGGCTTGTAGCCATAATGCACGCCTCAAACGTCTGCGGTACGCTGCTTCCCGTGAAGGAAATAAGCGATATATGCAGAGAGCGGGGGCTGCCGGTAATACTGGACGCGGCCCAGACCGCCGGGCATTACCCGGTAAACATGAAGGAGCTGGGCTTATCGGCGCTGTGCGTTCCCGGCCATAAGGGGCTTCTGGGCCCCCAGGGCATAGGCGCGCTGATGCTTGATGAGGAGTTCGCAAAGCGGGTAGAGCCGCTGATATCCGGTGGCACGGGCAGCGCATCTGACAGCGAGCTGCTCCCTCCCTATATGCCGGACAGGTTTGAATCCGGCACGCTGAACATCCCCGGCATATTCGGCCTCAACGCAGCGCTGGGCTTCATACTGGATAAGCTGTCTCTTATA
>ENA-OYZG01000235-OYZG01000235.1-human-gut-metagenome-genome-assembly--contig:-NODE-235-length-17140-cov-7.506468_pt1 | contig 17140 bp, 17 predicted proteins | sample MGYA00244071_ERZ653466 | MGnify/ENA primary metagenome ERZ653466 (study PRJEB26926, sample SAMN06165150) | human gut metagenome | biome: ENVO:00009003; feature: ENVO:2100002; material: ENVO:00002003...
GAGATCCTGAGATGTCTCGTGGGCTCGGAGATGTGTATAAGAGACAGGTACTGGCCCAGCCAGGCCAGCGCCCTGTCCAGATACGTGTTCATATAGGCGTCGTAGGCGTGCACCTCGTCTATCACGACGACCTTGCCCGCAAGCCCCAGATGGCGCAGCATCAGGTGCCTTTGTCTTAGGGCGGCCATCAGCAGCTGGTCCACGGTGCCTATGACAAAATCGGCCAGCAGCGCCTGTTTATGCCCCTGAAACCAGGGATGTACATAAACGCCCTCCTCCGGCTGCGCATCCTCCTGTGTGAAGGCCCTGCCGGGCAGAAGGCTCTGATATGCCTCGTTGAGCTCCGCCATGCCGTGGGCCAGCCGGATGGCGTGCGCCGTGTCCTCCGACTGCGTCCGGGCCCAGGCGGACAGCCGGTCGAATATGCCGTTGGCGGTCGCCTGCGTGGGCAGGCCGAAAAAAAGGCCGCCGGCTCCCCACCTGGCGGCAAACGTCTCCGCAGCGGCAAGCGCCGCCTCCGTTTTCCCGACGCCCATCTGCGCCTCCAGGATCAGCAGGCCCGGCTCCTCCATGGCGGCCGCCGTCTCCAGCACGGCCTGCTGCACCGCGTTGGCGGCAAAGCCGAAGCGTCCGAGAAAGGCGCCCCCGTCCATCGGCAGCGGGGAAACCGTTTGCCAGGGCGCGGGCAGATGTACCTTTGCCCAGCCCTCGCTCACACGCCGGGGGTACTGGCCGCCGCCGCCCAGGTCGTCCTCGGGGAGCAGCGGGAAAAACCGCGGGTTCGACGCGATCCAGTCCGCCATGATGAGCAGGCCCGTCAAGAGAAGCTCCTGCGGGATGTTCAATGCGGGCAGGTCTGCGACGGACGCAAAGCCGGCGCCGCGCAGGGCTTCATCGAGGATGTCCTTCCAGAAGGCGCGCCACAGGCTCTCATCTTTCCTGCCATAGTAATTTTGGCAATGCAGTGAAATGTTTTCCCTGATAAGCTCCTGATTGGTATCCTCCTGCGGCTTGCCGTGGTGCGCGCCCACGACAGAGGCCAGCCCGCCCGGGCAATCAAGCGCCAGCAGGATCGCCTCGCCGGCACGGGCGTGGGGCGAGGCGGCCGGATAGGCAAACGGCTCAGCAGCAGCGCACGCCTGGAACAGCCTTTCCCGCGCTTGCGGCAGCCTCCGGGTGATGGTGTCCTGAAACAGGAGCGTTGCCTTGCCCATATCGTGGACCGCGCCCAGAAAATACGCGGTCGCAGCGAGACGCTCCTCGTCCATGTCAAAGGCGCAACGGGCGGCGTCGGAGAGCCAGTTCATCGCAAGCCGCCGGGCGACCTCGGCCGTGTCGCGGCTGTGCATCCACAAGGGAAGCCAGTATCCCGCGTGTTCCGGGTCCGTTTTTGCGGCAAGGCAGGCGATTGGGAAACGCTTCATCCGGTTGCCATCCTTTTTTGATCTGCAACTATATATAAAAATTATATAGGAGAATTTGGGGAGTTTCAAGTGGTTTCCACAAAATAATTCAAAATTTTGCGCCGCCCATGGAGACATCAGCGCCCCAGCCCGTTGTCACCGCTCTCTTGGCGCATCCGCAGGCCCACGCTTCATCCGCCCGGCGCCGCCCTGCCCGGCGGCCGCTCGCCTGGCGCTCGCATCGCTTTGAAAATCAGTCGTCCCAGCCGCGCCAGCCGTGAAGAATGGCGGCTATTGCGCGGTTTTTGCTGCCGCAATCACGGGTGCTTGACCATGAAATCGCATACTATCCTCTCTGCATGTCGTTTTCCCATATGGTTTTATGGTAACGACCATTTCCCAAAAAATCTATCATGCCGCAATCCCTCAGCTTTTGTAGCTGCTGTCGGATCTTAGCGCGAACATTATTGTTGTCAGGATGTTTCTTCGACAACTCATTTTCAAAAACGTACATCATTTCCAATGTAAAATCATCGGTCGCTATCTTGTTGATACATTGCAGCGTGTCCATTAACCAGCTGCGCGCAGTAATATTTTCGGTCCGAACCGCCTGGACTTCCTTTACTCTATGCAAAACGACGGATTTGCCCAGAAAAAACCATTTTCCACAATCGGGATTCTCCCCTGAATAGGTATTTCGCCCAGCAGTATATTGCATCCAACCCACCCTGCTCTTTTAGCGTTTTCTGATAGCGGCTTTCTTTGCTCAACGATTTCCGGTACAAAGAAAAACTTGGGGATAAAGTACAGTTCCTCTACCCGCATATCTTCTAAGGAGTAGTTCATAACAAGAAAATTCGGATTGTCATTGCCGCTGATCCTTTGAATAAACGTATGATATGCACCGTCTGAAATTCTATCGCCAAATGCACCATTTTTGCTCTTTTGCTCAAATTGATTGTTGCAGCTGGGGCAATAAAAATCCGCAACCGCCCTGTTGTTGGGAAATTTGCAAATCGCAGGCCATCCGCAAACAGGGCAATACATATGTTGCTCCGTCCATGCTTCTGTTAAGACTCGAGCGATTTGTGACTTGCTTTTATGGCCATTGGCCAATTGGGAACAAAATGATGTCTCCATAGTCCTCTTACCCGATCTGATCATCACATTCCATACAAGCGCTCATATCATCAATTCTCTATCAATCAACATCCGCCACGGTTCTCAACTTACAGCCATACAGTTTGCTGCATAGTGCATTTTTCATAAAGCAAAACGTTCAAATCAACGTTCGCTGAATTCACATTTAGTATAGCATATTTCAGATTCGATCACGATCAAAATTAAGATGTTTTTACTTTTCGAGAAACCACCGCCCGCAGGGAATCATTCTCCCTACGGGCGGCATGCAATCACTTCTTGCCTTGCTGCAAGTTCGGTATATCCTCCTCAATAGCAGCTGTATCCGGTTCTTCGAGGGTGTGAAATCACTCCCACTCGCTCCCGTCAGAAGTTTTCTAAACAGATTTGCTTATAGGGTTTAGCTCAGAGTATTGGCATTATTTCCATTATTCAGATAGTAGAGGCTATCTGATTTTTTGTTGCCATGGTGTTGCCAAGAGTCCCAGCCTCAGTATAGCGGATTGTGTAGTGAGACTCAATACACCGAAACCACAAATTATGTTTTGAACACAAAACGATAGAGATTTTTCAGAGGAAGGGCAGCTTTTCTGCGAACTACCTAAGCTTTTTTAGTGGTATACATAGAACCTCGTATGCATATTTGTAGACATTATTGGATGCTTCATCCGGCGAAAAATCTCCGTGTGCAAGACAGCACCTAAGCATATACAACACGACCACTATTGCTCGACTTATTTTCACATCGTCTTTAACAAACGAATATGCGCCAATCTTTTTGCTCCTGTCTGGACTTCCTACATCCTCGGGCTTGGAAAGAACGGATTCAATCACATATGGAGTCATTTTGCCATAGCAGCGTAAACAAGATTCCTGTTGCGTAGGTGTTAAACTAACATATACTGATTGCTGTTGTAAGGCCTCTTCATCATACTCGTCCTGCTCAAAATGAAAAATCTCAACACCTGTACTTTTTTCTTTGACCGATGTAATAATTTTGCCGCGAATTCGAGTGCATTCGTAATGGTTTTTATAGTAATCAAAGCGTTCAGCCGCATTTAAGTTCTTAGAGGCAACGCTAGAGAAAGAAATAGCTTGTCTCGTACCTATGTATTCCTGCGTCATAAGAGCCGCATTTTGGAGTGCTTCATGCAAGTTTGCCACATTATCCCTGTAAGAAGCCCCCTCGGAGTCCTCTGCCCTCAAAAGATTTACGATATATTCTCTGAATCTATTAGATGTTTGAGCAATAGAATCAATATGCTCTTTATCGTTTTTTCCTGCAATTTCACCGCTATAGTTATACCACGCATTAAAGGCGATCCAGGCCTTCATAAAAGCAGAGTAATAATCAATTTTAATATCTATGGTATCTATCCAGTCTTTATAGCCAGGCATTCTTAATCACCTCACTTTGCAAAAAGCACTTTTTGATCCATCGTTCTCAAAGCCTTTTGCTCAAGCAGGTAAGCTTCATAACGTTTTTGATTTGCCTGGAGCGCAAGCTTATTTATTCTATCCTGAATTTCGGCATTTTTCAGAATAGGGATTGGTATTTGACTCACATGCGTTGCATCAATCTCATCAATTACAGACCCATACGTATAGCGTGTAATCAACCGATAGCCATATTGCGAAGACAAAAATACACTCAGATATCCAGCTATTTCATTATTTGCAGGCACTACACGAATAATGTGTTGATTAGCTGTCCAATTCTCCCAGTGTTTTCCGACCAGTGCAACTTTTCCTATGGTTCCACTACAAGTTATAAGCGTCATGTTTTCATGCAGTTCTAGTTGTTCCTCTATACGCTCACCGTGCTGTGTTACCGAAAGATACTTCTTATTTGTAGGGTCTAATTCTCCTAATTGTTTGCCACCGATAAAAATTCGCCCATGTCCTTCATCTACATAGACACGCTTGAATCGGCCCGGTAGAATAACATTACGGCTTATCCTGCAATCACCAATCGTCGTCACTTCTGCTGCGTTTTTATTGAGATAATCAACGATAGCTTTTACAATGGGCACATGATAAGACGCATCCACACGGTTGTTAAGTTGACTTAATTTTACCAGAAAAGTTTCAACTGGAGCATCCTGAACGAAATCATCCACTCCAATCTCTTCAATGGGAGGTAATTTCAATTCCTGCACCAACAAATCCATAGCTTCATCCAGCAATTTATTGGATTCATCTCTGAGGGCATAGGAATCAATAACTATCTTATGAATTTCCTGTTTGATTTCTACCGGTGCATTTGGGATAGGAACGTCAGCTAAATGTTCAGGTTCAATATGCGTAATAACCGCTCCATAGCTATTGGTCAACAATATTTGCTGTCCAATTTTACTCTTAAGATATGCATAAATGTATCCTGCGTTATCATCGTTACTATCAATCCGCAATAGATCATGGCTGAAAATCAATCCGTCGAGGGTATCCGACACATAAGCCACTTTTCCAATTGTGCCAGAACACGTCATAAGAATTTGGCCTTTTTTGACTCGCAGAGCATCGATATCGGTATCCGTACGCTTAGAGATATAGCCGTCTGGAGTAGGCTTTATATCCACAATAGAAGATGGCTGATAAATTGGATACTCAGAGTGGTCTACCCAAATTCTCTTAAACCGCGCTCCAGTGTAAGAACTCGTTAGTCCATCATCCCCACCCAAAGCTATTGCTGGAAATTTACCGTGGATTACGATTTCTCTAGCCTGTTTTGCCTCCACATCATATACGCTGGCTTCCAAACGCTTCCCACGTGCGATAATATCTGAAAGTGTAACAGAACACCATTTTACAGGAGATTCATAAATTTCAGCTTCTTCGAAATTCTGAAGCTGATAAGCAACATTCTCGCTTACCATGATAACCCCTCTCTCTTTTTCCATTCAGCAAAAATAGGCGGTACATCCGATGTTTGGTCATCTTCAACCTTTCTCTTTTGCTCATGTGCTACAGTTCGAGATCCGTCTCCCGTTTTTCCTAATACCAAAACGCTGCTTGTATCCGGGACTAAAATTTCATTTCCTTCTTTATCTCGCTTAAAGATCGGATTTCCACGCTTATCATGACCAACCTTATCCACCATTGCCATGAAAATGTTATAATCAGCCATCGTACCGCTTTTTTCCTCAGCGTCCTTTTGCTCCTTGGTTTTCTTCTGCAAGAATAAGACCGATGTCTGTGTACCGTTTCTCGGCTGGAATGTATCGACATGGAGATCAACACTAGCAATTATGCGGTGGTTTTTAATTAACCACTCACGGATATACCCCAGTCCTGGTGCACCTAAAATATTGTCAGGTAATACTATGCCCATTCTACCGCCAGGAACAAGAAGCTGCGTGCAGCGTTCAACAAACAAAATTTCAGGAGGAACGGACGACTGCAAACGATCAGTCATCTTCCAAGTATTGGAGCCTTTATCGTTTTCCCAAACATGTGCGAGATCAAATTGTTCCAAAATATCTTTATCTTTAATAGGAATTTTACTGCCAAACGGTGGATTAGTTACAATCACATCAAAAAAGCCAATAGTTGAATGGTTACGAATACTCGACTTGTCAATTCCTAAAGCTTCAGCAAGACTCGTCCTGAAATCTTCGGTCCATTCATGAGGAGGCAACAAAGAGTTATTTTGCAGAATATTTCCGCTTCCGTCATTATTCATGACCATGTTCATCTTAGTTGCTTTAACCAAGTCAGGATTTATATCAAAGCCAAAGTAATTTACTTTTGCCATATCCGATACCCGATCCTGAAATGCGTTTTCAGCATCAGAATCCCATTTATCACGAGGGACTCCTAATTCTTTTGCAAAATCTCTTTCAAGTTGACTCATAACATGTGTCATAGCCGTAACTAAAAATCCGCCTGTGCCACATGAACTGTCCAATACCTTTTCATCCACTCGGGGATTGATCATTTCAACGACCATCTTCATAACATTACGTGGAGTAAAGAATTCTCCTCGATCTCCACGCAAGTTAGCGCCGACAATTTCTTCGTAGGCTTTGCCCTTAATGTCAATATTAGTATGAAGTAAGCTGTACTTTTGAAGCTCACTCACAATATATGCCAAACTCCGAGGCGAAAGCTTGATTTCATCGTTTGTGTCAAAGATCAACCGATATTTTTTCTTGTTTTTTACTCTTTCAAAAATTTTGGAAATTCTTTTTTTAACTGTAAGTTGACCATCAGGATTCGAACGTTCTTCCGATGTAGCATAAAACTCAAGTGGCTTCGGAATGTTTCGTTCATCTTCAATTTTGCAAAAGATAACCTTCAATAGTTCAAAAAAAGCGGGTTGCTTTTGCATACCATCATTAACATAAATATGATTATGGCAGGTCTTGAAGGTGAACAAAAGGTTATCATCATATGCGTTTTTAAGAGACGCACGACTCGGACGATTGATATCTTCCAAATTCCCATCGGCAGACGGAATATCATTGTAATCCATAAAGTCAATCTGACCTTTATCATTTACATATTTCCGAAAAACTTCTTTTTGTCTGCCGTTTGTCCACATGCCCCACTCACAGTTAGGACATGCGGACATGTAAGATTTTAATTGTTCAACGCCATCCTTAGCGTTTCTTGCATCTACAGTTTCTTTTTTGCACTCAATAATGATCTTGATATTTTCCTGGGTCTGTGCGGTGTCTTTAGACTCAAAAATAACAATATCAGCTCTAGGCTTTCTAGAGCCCAACTGTAGCGTGTACTCTACTCGAATTTGTTCTGGAAAATATTTGTGTTCATTTACTAACCGCTTTTCGACAGTTTGACGCACATATTCTTCAGGTGTGTCATTACGAAATTTTCCATCTATGTAGTCACATATTTTCCCTTCCGGGATAACAATTACTTTTGTATCAGCCATTGCCCTTCTCTCCATTTCTTTCATTCGGGTGGACATATCGAATAATGTCCGACAACTCACAATTCAACGCATAGCAAATTCGTGCAAGGACATCAAGATCTGGTCGCTTAATATTGTTTTTACAATACGAGTTCAGTTGTGTTCTTTGCAAATTAGCTTTTTCTGAAAGCTGATTTTTGCTAATGCTATTTTTCTTCAGAAAATCCGCAAGGACAATATCAAAATGTCCATAGTCACAAGGCCCATCCATTTAGATCATCCTCCTTATATTTTATTATAGCAAGCATTTTCAATATGTACAGCTGTAATTATATACACTCCACGGTATTGAAGTTTAGAATAGTGTTTGGGATGACGGCCTGAATCTCAGCTTTTATCTAAAGATTCATACTCTGTCACGGCTTTCAAATATAGTTCTGGCTCACCATTCAAAATCAGTTCGGCATAGGACAGCGGATCGTTGTAGATTAGCCAGTCCAGCTCTGACCGCTGGTACATACTGTTTGCCACCTCGTTCTCCACGGCGGTGCAGTCGATGGAGAGCAGCGTCCCGTCATCTAGGCGCAGCTCCACGCAGGCGGTGTCCAGGTTGAACTCACAGGACAAAACCTTTCTCATAGTCGTTACCTCCCAATACTTAATTTCAGTTGGTTTTCCGTAGCGGCACAAGGGCCGTTTCGGTTGTTTTAGTTACCGGCAAGCAATGCGTGTGGATAGCCACACACAAATCCGGCAAGCAATGCTAGTGTTAATACACACTCACATTTCCTGCCGTCTGCTTGTTGAGGTCAGCGCCCCCAATCCCCTTCTTGAGCACAGAATTTCATTCTGTGGCTGCGCGTTCTCCGAACGCTTTTCGCCCCTATACCCGGTGCTCTGTTTCGGGGCATAGGGTGTCGTGAATCGCGACATCCTCTGTCACTTTTAGGGTGTCCTAAAATGGAGCACCCTCCTGGAAGACGGGGTGGCGAAATACCACCCCAGTTTTTCCTTCCCGCGACGGTGGCGACGGTCGCAACGGTGCTGAGAGTACCCCTCAAAACACCGTCGCGACCGTTGCGAGCGTCGCGCTTTACCCGATTACTTCAAACGCAGGTGCTTCCACCACCATGTAGGTCAGCCGGATACGCCGTCCGGCGTGTTTGGTTTTGTTCTCGTACTTCACCTGATGTTCCTCTAACAGGCGGCTGGCATTCACATTCAGGTGTTTGGTGAGCCGGTTTACCGCCATATCCGTTTGAATCACCAGGGCCAGCTCGGTAGGACTTCCTTCCCATTCCCGATTGTCAGCAGACACGATCTTCGCTACGGCTTCCAGTATCGGGTCTGGAGGCTGTTTCCAAAGCTCATTCTCTGCATGGTCAAGCTTCCAAACCAGGCTCTCTTGGTCTTTGCTCAGATACAGCCGTTGATCCGGCTGGTCTCTGCCTACCACCTCCAAGGTGGCCCTACTATCCGTCCGCTTTTCCTTCTGCATCAGGAGTGCCCCATCCGCACAGCCCAACAAGCCGGTGGTGCCCGAGATCATCTCAAAACTATCCCCCGCAGGCTGCTTTCTGGTGTGGTGGACGATCAGGACGCAGATGCCATATCGGTCAGCAAATTGCTTCAGCTTGCCGATCACCTCATAGTCGCTGGAGTAGCTGTAACTGTCGCTCACCGCCTCCCGGACTTTTTGCAGGGTATCCACGATAATCAGTCTGGTGTCACTGTGTTCCCGGACGAACTTTTCCAGCTGTTCATCCAGGCCACCGCCGATCATTTTAGCGTTGGTGGCAAAGTGGAGGGAGCTTGTCCCCTCTACTCCGAACATTCGGAACATCCGGCGCTGCAACCGGCTCTCATCATCTTCCAGAGCAAGATAAAGGACAGTCCCCTGATGGACCTTGTAGCCCCACAAGTCCTGCCCGGCACTGACATGGTGGGCAAGCTGCGCCACCAGGAAGGACTTGCCGATTTTGGGCGCTCCGGCAAGGATGTACGCTCCTGTATAGAGCAGATTCTCAATCACCGCAGACTTGCCCTCAAACACATTGTCCATCAGCTCGTCCAGGGTCACAGTATGCAGGTAAGCCGGGTCGCTCATACGGCGCATCTTCCGGTAAAGTTCCTCCAAATCTCCTTCGGGGGAATTGCTTTTTTCGTCTGGGTCTGGTATAGTGAACTTGGAATTTTGAGAGATTGACTGCCCATCATCTGCGCCAACAGATGAACCATGGGCGGTCATTTTCTTTTTCTCATCGGTCATAGGCAAAGTCCTCCTGCATCCCGTTCATAATGGTGGCAATCATCTGGATGGTGTCCAACAGTTCATCGTTCACGCCCTGCCCAGCTTCGATCCGGTGCAGTTCGTCCAGTACGGCGGCCAGCTGATCCCGCAGTGCCTTATAGACCCTGGGGTTGCCCTGCACCACCACATCCCGGCACAGCAGCCGACGGATGATATAATCTTGCTTGGTCAGGCCGGTGAGCTTCACCGCCGTTTCGATCTGGGTATCCTCTTCCGGGGAGACCCGAAAAGCCACAGTCTTGTTCCTCCAACGGTTGTGCCGGTCAAGATTTTTCGCTGACATGATTTAGGCCCCCTTTCGCTCCATGTCCAGTTTGTCCGCCATCTCCGCCTGCCGGGTGGGGAACAGGTGAGCGTAGCGGTAAGTAATATCAATGCTTTCATGTCCCACACGGTCAGCGATTGCCAGGGCCGTAAAGCCCATGTCAATGAGCAGGGAAATGTGGGAGTGTCAAAATCATGGAACTCAATTTTTGATTTTTATTGCACTATTTCTTGATTTTCTGAGATAAATCAAGAAATAGTGCTTTTCTATTCTCCTTGTCAATGATATACTGAAAATAACTTTTTGTTGTTGAGGTATATGCGATGATTCCCTATACAGGCGAGTATATTGAACATTTTGATCCCGAAAAGCCAAGCCTTAAATTCTATTCCTTTACCCCACGCCCCTTGATGCGCGGGGATATGTATCAGATGGATGACGAATTGGCTACTTTACTGATTGAAGCCCACAGGAACATTGGCTTTCTGGAAGGGCTTGTTAAGTATGCTCCGAATAAAGAAGCATTTGCGGAGCTGATGCTTTTGAAAGAGTGTACCTATTCCCATATGATCGACTACGACGGTCCCGATTTCAAAGAAATACTCACTATCCGCGGCACCGGCAAAGGTGATATAACGCCGATCACTAACCTGGAAATGGCATATAAGGCGGCAAAAAGCATGGAAGTCGCAGCTCCTGACTTGAGCCGGATTTGCGGTATCGCACTTAACGGAGAATCAGAGAATAACCCGATAGATGTTAGGAATCATCAAACCTTTTGGCTGGGTGCAAAGACGAATCTCAAAGGATACAACCCTACAGCACCGGATGCTGTGCTCCCGGCACTGGTTGATATTTCTGCGTATCTCTATAACGACCATAATACTGATCCGCTAATTAAGGCAGCACTGGTACATTACCAATTTGAAATGATCCATCCATTTGAACGGTATAACGGTATTGTCGGACGAATCCTTGTGCCAATGGTATTACGAGACACCATTGGAGAGGCAATGCTGCTAATATGCTTGTCCGAGTATCTGTATCACAATAAGAATGAGTATTTCGACTTGCTTCGGACGACACAGTACAGCGGAGGATATGTCCGATGGATCAAGTTCTTTGTAAATGCTGTGGGGCAAGTAGCAAAACAATCTGCTGAACAATTGATACAGTATGAGCAGCATATATAGAGGATTTAGAGCATCTAATGGACATTGAGAATCTGCCTAAAAGCGTTTTTTCATTGTATGAGTATCTGAAAAGATGCCCCATTATAAACAGTTCGACTGCTGCAAAGAACATCGGGCTTTCATTTAATTCAATTTTAAAAGTCATTCGTGTACTACAAGAACACGATATAGTTGTTCAAATCAGCGATACCGAGCGAAATCGCACATGGAAATATAGAGCATTTAATATGGATGCTGATAATATTTAAGCAATCACGACGCCAGATTGCGAAGGTGAACGAAATGGGAGTAATCCAAGAATTCTTTAATAATCGAGAAATAGCTATCGGGGTTTGGGTTATAATTGGCCTTGCTGTTATTCTCCCTACTAAACCTGCAAGACAATTTATAAAAACCGCCATTCCAATTTTGTTTTGCAAGAAATTTGTAATATTTTACATTGTATTTATCAGCTTTTTGGGATTGGTGTTGTGCGCATTAAATTGGGCAGGATTTTGGGATCTCACTTTGTTGAAAGACACCGTATTTTGGGTATTGTTTGTTGAACTTCCTCTTTTTACCAAGGCGATTAAGAAGGCTGACGGTGGACGCTTCTTCTCAAAACTAATTCGGGAAAACGTTGCTATAGCAGTTGCAATTGAGTTTTTTGTAGGATTTTGGACTTTCAGTTTAATAACGGAAATTATCCTTATCCCTTTAACAGTTTTGATTTCAGTCCTGTATGTATTGGCTGGACAAGATAAAAAGCACCGATCTGTGAAACGCTTCTTTGATGGTCTGTTGGTACTGTGGGGAATGATACTGTTGATTAATGCAATATACAGCCTCATCCATGCTCCAAATCAATTTTTTAGTTTTGACACCTTGAAATCCCTATTGCTCCCGCTGGTACTGTTAGTGTTCAATCTTCCGGTTGTATTTGGATTGGCATTATACAATACTTACGAACAAATCTTCATCAGAATAAAAGGTTCCAAATCAGAACAAAAGAAAATGAAATGGCAAGTAATTCGCTTTTCTGGAATAAACCTTTCAAAAGTATCAGCTATCAGAAAGAGCCTACCAAATACAATTGTTTGTTGTCGAACTTCAAAAGATCTACAGATAAGTCTTGATAAACTGGCAAGACGATTGGACTTACAGATAGGAGAAAACTACATGAAACGCTCGCGCTATTATGTATCAGTTTGTATAGCCGGATTGATTCTGAGTTTAATTGGACTCATAGGTGCTAATTCGGATGTGTCCTTAAAAGACATTGTTACATTGAATTTTGTTTTTGATATACCAAGAATTAAGGAAATTCTGACAAATATTTTCTCAACAATGATTGTTTTCAGTGCAACATTGTTATTCTTTGCAATTGGTTTTACTAAAAAGCAAAGAGAAGATATTTCCCAAATCAAGAAATATGCTTTATATGAGCTTTTGCTATCCGTTAAAATACAGCATTCTCAACTGATAGACTATCCTCCCGTAGACGAACCCACGGACTTGTTTTGTGCTTATGTACTTAATGTATATGAAGTTCGGATCGCCTGTGATAAGGTGTTGGCTGCATATGAGAATCTCCTAACAACATGGGAGCAAGAAACGGTGAAGAACTTACAGCTTTCTGCATTGGTCTTGTCAAATGACTTTGGCATTACTGCCGAAAATGTTGGAAAATATACTGCTACCAAATTTTGCAATTTTTATAATGACAAAGTTCGAACTGCTCCGCAGAATGAAAAAATCAATACATTTACTCACACAATCAAAGCGGATATAGAAAAATACTCAAAGCATATCGAGCAGTTCTGTGAGGACTTTAAGCACTATTATTAATCCAATTCAACAGACGATGTCTGTTGCGTTGAATGTTAGTATAAGATCAGAGCATATTTGCAAATCATGAAACATTCTGAAAATGCCAAACGCTGACTGGCATTTTCAGAAGAAGTAAAAGACATATAATTAGCAAAGGAGTACACCAAAAAACATATGGGTAAACGAACATTTGAAGATGTGAAAAAATATGTTGAGTGGCAAAGTCAAGGTAAATGTAATGTGTTAAGTGCCAAGCCTGAACAACATTTTGATGACCTGGGTGTTGATGTCTGTGTCTGGAATGTCAAAACTGATACCGACGGTGATTGGTGGGTAGTAGAGGGCGATGGTGTTCCTATGAACTTGTATCCTCAAAGTGCCTATTACTTCGGAACCGATGAAGTGTACTCATTTCACATGGGGTTAATGCAAAGAATGAGCGTAGCTCAAGATGAGTACCATCCAGAAGATTTTGTGAACGGTGTTACTCTCGGAACAGAAATTGCCCCTCAACTATTTCGGAAATTAAAAAGTGTTGCTGCATTGATTGATACAGCTAAAGAGATAGAAGATTTTCAAGCGATAGGCGTTCAATGCAGGGAAACACTAATTGAACTCGGCAACCATATTTACGAGCCTATGATGGCAGGTGCCGAGGAACAGCCCCAAGCATCAAATTTTAAGCGCAAAGCAGAACTGTTTATCCAGTTTTACTTGAAGGGATCGGAAAATTCCGATTATCGTGGTATCATCAAGAAATTGACAGAAGCAACCTGGGATTATGCAAATAAAATCACACATTCGCGGAGTGCTACATACTACGAAGCATCAACTTGTGTCACTCTATGCATCTCTCTTGTTGGCACTTACGAAAACATTCTTCAGAAAGTATTTGACCCTCTTGCACAGTATCATTGTTCGGTATGCAAGAGTAAAAAGCTCAGCATAGATGGCGATGATTCGGATGAAGATGGTATGGTTGAAAAACTTTATCTACACTGTGAAGAATGTGGAGCCACAACCGAAATTGTTTTTGAGAGAAACAGCAGCGATAGTCCATCATACATTATCGGCAAGGTTGTAGAATAGGATGTGAAAACAGAAACCCCAGACTATCAATAGGCGTTGGTAGTTTGGGATTTCTGCTTTTGCAGGAATATATTTTTTGTCGTGTGCTTGACATACGGGTGCCACAGGTCGTGTATTCTGATCCGCTTGACCCCGGCCTCTTTCGCGCCCCGCTCCATCTCCCGGTGGAGATAGCTCTTAGTGACAGTGAACATCCGATCATGCGGCCCAATGCCGTAGAGCATTTTGAGATAGTCCTGGATTTCATTTGCCAGAAACTGCGGCATGGTGATGACGCGGTTGCTTTTCTCCGTCTTTGGTGTGGTAATTAGGTCCTGGCCGTTCAGCCGCTGATAGGATTTATTGATGGACACGGTGCCTTTCTCAAAATCGAAATCAGCGGGAGTGAGGGCCAGCAGCTCCCCCTCCCGGATACCGCACCAGTAGAGCATCTCGAACGCATAGAACGAGAGGGGCTTGTCCATCATGGCCTCCGCAAATTTCAGATACTCCTCCTTGGTCCAGAACAACATCTCCCGGTTTTTCTTTTTGCCCATGCTCCCGGCCTTTTTACAGGGATTCTCCCGCAGATTGTAATACCGCACCGCATGATTGAAGATGGCGCTGAGTTGGTTGTGGACGGTCTTGAGATACACCGGCGAATAGGGCTTGCCCTGCTCGTCCTTGTGGTTCATCATCTCATTCTGCCAGGTGATAATCTGCTGGGCCGTGATTTTACACATTTTTAGTTTGCCGAAATAGGGCAGCAGCTTGGTGCGGATGATATGTTCCTTGGTAGCCCAAGTGTTTTCCTTGAGCCGGGTTTTCATGTCTGCCGTATAGAGGTCCACGAAGCTTTTGAAGGTCATGTCCAAATCGGCGGTAGATTTGTTGAGCTGCTCCCGCTCCCATGCCTGCGCCTCCCGCTTGGTCTTGAAGCCCCGCTTCTGGGTCTGCTTTCGCTCACCGTTCCAGTCGGTATAGCGGTAGACGGCCCGCCAGGTATTGGGCTTCTCTTCCTTATAGACTGCCATCAAATACCCCTCCCTTCCTTTTCGCCGTAGCACAGCTTTTCATAGAAAAATCTCCGGTTGACTCTGCCGGATATGGTCAAGTAACCGAGGCCTTTCAGCTCTGCATTGAGTTTCTGTACGATTTTGTAAGCATAGGACTTGGAAACGCCCAATTCCTGCGCCACTTCATCGACTCGCATAAACGACTGTTTTTCTGCCATACACAAAAATACCTTCCTTTCCTTGCCGTAATCGTTTCTTGTTTGCCGTTTCACCCTTCAGACTCTGGCAGGCAACCCTTCCCGGCGCTGTGCCGTTTGTTCTTCTCCTTGGCACGCTCATATCGTCGCCTGCTTCCCCGGAGAAAGTATCTGTCGGACAGTCATTCAGTTTTGCTTCGTCTGAAATTCCCCCTCTCACCTTACAACGGACATTTTTTCGCTGTTTGTCCCCCATTCATATTTGTAAAATTTCCGTGACTTAAACTTATTTGCTTATACAATCCTCATTATACTAAGCATAACAGTTAAAGTCAAGCAATTTGCAGAAAAATATTAAATAAATTTGTTTAGAATTATCTTGACTATCCTAAGCATTTCTGCTATGCTAAATTTATCAAGAATCCAGATGGGAGTTGGCCATTATGGCGATTGGAGAGCGCATTCACTTTTTCCGCACCCTGCGGGGCATGACGCAGAAATATCTCGGTATTGCGCTGGGCTTCCCGGAGAAGTCCGCCGATGTCCGTCTCGCCCAATATGAGAACGGGTCGCGGACACCCAAGGCAGACCTAACTGCCGCACTGGCACAGATATTGGAGGTCTCTCCCCATGCCCTGGCTGTGCCGGACATCGACTCCTATGTGGGTCTTATGCACACACTCTTTACCCTGGAGGACCGCTACGGCCTAAAAATCTGCGAGTGTGATGGAGAAGTACATCTCCGGGTGGATGTGTTCCAGGGTAAGGACGCTGCCAGGCTCCATGAGATGCTCTGCGCCTGGGGAGAACAGGCAGCCAAGCTGAAGTCGGGAGAGATCAGTAAAGAGGATTACGACCGCTGGCGTTACCGCTACCCGGAGTTTGATACCACAGGCCACTGGCACAAGGTCATTCCCTCCCAGGGTCTTAGCGATCTGCTGGTGGATGAATTGAAGAAGCAGCCTGGCAAAGAGAAGTAAAACAAAAAGAGCTACCTGACTTTCACAAATCAGGTAGCTCTTTATCTTTGGAATAATGAAAACTGTTGCCAAATCGTTGCCACGGAGGGCATCAAGCCTTAGAAAGTCCAGTAATCACGGGCTTTTCCGGGCCTCTGAAATCATTCCCACTCGACAAAGCCTAATCAATTTTGTTTAGAGATTATTCTCTGTCGTATTCGTGGTGCTTTTGAATATTTGATGTATCCATATTATCCTGCCTATATGGGCTAATGTTATCAATTTGTTATCGGGGTTGATAACACTGGCTCTGAAACTGCGGATAATAACAATATGTTCTGGCTCACATTATAAGCGATTTTGTTTAGAAAATCAAGATATTAAAATCGTTTCCCAAAAACATCTATAACACAAATAGAGCTCTTTCATAGTCTTTAACATAGTATCTGATATTTTTCCTGCCTTTTTGGACAATCGTATGTCCTTCCGCTTCCAACTTTTCTTTCTGAGCTTCTATGCCGCCGGGATATTTGGCGTTTAATTCCCCATTCGCCTTTAAGGTGCGCCAATAAGGTGTTACATCCTTGGAACGCTGATAGCTCGCCCACGCAACAATCGAAACAAATATTCCTGCTGTAATCGGCTCTGTAAAATCGGCTCCATTTTCATTTGCAAAATATTCTCTTATCGCACCAACAGTAAGCAGTTTTCCATACGGCACAAGACGCATAACCTTATCATAATCAATCGGCGGCGCAAAATACATTTTGTTTCCGCCATACTTCTCTATGCTTTTTTCATCTGTGATCGTCTGAAATTTGGGCATATCCTTACTATCATGCAGCATCGCATTAAAATCTTTTTTATCTTCATTTGCCATTTGTGCCACCTCCTACTTTAAGG
>ENA-OYZG01000240-OYZG01000240.1-human-gut-metagenome-genome-assembly--contig:-NODE-240-length-16906-cov-5.682986_pt1 | contig 16906 bp, 15 predicted proteins | sample MGYA00244071_ERZ653466 | MGnify/ENA primary metagenome ERZ653466 (study PRJEB26926, sample SAMN06165150) | human gut metagenome | biome: ENVO:00009003; feature: ENVO:2100002; material: ENVO:00002003...
GTGTATAAGAGACAGCCGCCGGTATTTCCATCGGTATCGCCGCCGGCATTTCCGCCGCTGATGCGTGCAAAGTCGCTCGAAAGCGTGTTGATCGCCGGTTCGATCACCGCGTACTCATAGCCGGTGAGCGCCGTTTGCAGCGCGGCGATATCGCCCTCGAGCAGCGCGCGCGAGGTATCGTCCAGGCCGGACGCGCCGGCAAGGTATGCCTGCACCTCGGCGATGAGCTGCTCGCCGCGCGCCTTGAGCTCAAAGATCGCCAGTGAGCCCTCCGAATGGACCGTGCAGGTCGGCAGCGAAGCAAGGTACGCATCCGTGCTGAGGTCCGTGCGCACGGCGCTGGGCAGCCCCTTGAGCAGGTAGCGGTCCTCAAAGCCGTAGAACTGCGAATCCGGCCGCACGAGGATCTGGCTCTGCGTTTGCAGCGAGGTCTCCGGGCAGAACGCCGTGGCGACCGCGCCGGATTCGGCGCAGATGGAGACGGTCACATGCATGTCGCAATAGCGCGTGGGCCTGTTGGCGGACACGAACCAGTCCGTCACGGGCTTATGGTCCTCGTCGTCGTTGCACGCCTCCGTGGCCAGCAGCCCCGAAACGGAGCAGACGGTGCACTTGACAAGCCCGAGCGACGCGGGATCGGCCTCGATGATGTCCCGATCCTCGAGCGACTCGTGGATCTTCTCCATGAACGCCTGCCAGAGCGGGGCCGCATAGGTGCCGCCGTCGGCGCCCTCCTTGAGCTTGTTGACCGGGTAATCGTGCCCGACCCAGACGGTGGCCGCGTAATAGGGGGTAACGCCGGCAAAATACACGCTCGCATAGTCGGAGTTGGTGCCCGTCTTGCCCGCGACGGTCATGCCGTCGATGCGCGCGCGCGTGCCGGTGCCGGAGCGGACGGCGTCGGTGAGCATATCGACCAGCAGGTAGGCGGTGGACTCCTGGAACACGCGGTGCGTATCGCGCACCACGTCCGCATCGAGCAGCACGTTGCCCTCCGAATCGATCACCTTGGTGAACGAGAGCGGCTCGCGGTAGACGCCGCCGGAGGCGATGGCGCCGTACGCCCCCGCCATCTGGATGGGCGTCAGGCCGGAGGTGCCCAGCGCAAGGCCCGAACCGTCGCGGTTGATCTTGCTCTCGGTCGCGCCGAGCTTGAGCAGGTAATCCGCCGCCACGTCCACGCCGACGTACTGCATCAGCACGCGCGCGGCGACGACGTTGAGCGAGGACATGACGCCGCGCCGGACGGTGACGGGGCCGTAGCGCGTCTTGAGCCCGCCGGAGGGATAGCCCGTCTGCGTGTCCCAGCCCTCGATCCGGCCGTCCATATTGGGCACGATGGTCGCCGGCGAAACGCCCAGGTCGAGCGCAGGGCCGTAGACCGACAGCGGCTTGATCGCCGAGCCGACCTCCGTATAGCTCTGATAGGCGCGGTTGAGGCCGCGGCGGATCTGCGGCTCCTCGCGCCCGCCGACGACGGCGCGCAGCTCGCCCGTGTGATAATCGATCACCACGGCGGCTGCCTGCGGCTGCACGGTGGTGATCACCGCGCCGTTGGCCATCGTCTCCTCGACGACGCCCTTGCTGCTGTCGGCCAGGGTGGGATAGCCGTCCCAGGTGGCGAGGGTTTCCTGCACGGTGTTCTGGATATCCGGATCGACCGTGGTGTAGATGTGGTAGCCGCCGGTGCGCAGCTCGTTCTCCACCGCGTCGCGGTTCTCCTGCGTGTTGGGCAGGCCGCGCTGCTCGAGCAGGTGCGTGATCACGTCGTAGATGGCGTATTCCACGAAATAGGCCATATCGTACATCTGCTTCTGCTCGCTCTGCTCGAGGATGTTGACCTGCTCCACAAGCGCCGCCTGATACTGCTCGCCGCTGATGTACCCGGCCTGATACATGCGCGCGAGCACCTGGTTGGTGCGGTTGTCGGTGATCTCCATCATGTCGCGCACATACATGTTGCGGCGCGGGTTATAGTTGTACGGGCTCTGCGTGAGGCCGGCGAGCATCGCGCACTCGCGGATGGTCAGCTCGGAGAGCTCCTTGCCGAAATAGTCCATCGCGGCGGTCTTGACGCCGTAGTTGGACTCGCCCAGGTAGATGTCGTTCAGGTACGCCTCCAGGATGTCGTCCTTGCTGACCATCTTCTCCAGCTGCAGCGCCAGATACGCCTCCTGGATCTTGCGCTTGTAGTTGCGCTGCGTGCCGAGGATCTTGTTCTTGATCAGCTGCTGCGTGATGGTGCTGCCGCCGGAGGAGTTCGTGTTGCCGAGGATCTCCAGCGCGGCGGAAAACAGGCGCTTGAAGTCCACGCCGGAGTGTTTGTAGAAGCGCACGTCCTCCACGGCGATGAACGCGTTTTTGAGCATGTCGGGGATGTCCTCGATGTCCGTCCAGTCCCGGTACTCCACGTCCGCAATGGAGGTGATGAGCTTGCCGTTTTTATCGTAGAGGAACGATGTGCGGTCAGAGATGGTCAGCTGCGCCACATCGATCTCCGGCGCCGTCTCGATATACGCCTTGCCGATGCCAAACGCGATGCCAAGCCCCGCAAAGCAGATGACGACGAACGCAAAGACGAGCAGCTTGAGCGTCGTGAACAGCACGGCCAGCGCAAACGGCTGCTTCGGCCGGTGGCGCGAAAAGAGCGGCTGCTTCCCCTGCGGCGCGCGCACCTCGGGCGAAAGGGCCGTCGTCTCCTCCGCTTCCCTTACAAGCTTTTTCCGGATGCCGGCAAAAAAGCTGTGAAAATCCGCCATCTGTCAGACTCCTTTTCCCGCCGTCCGCACGGCCGCAGCCGGCCGGCAAACACGGCAGTTTACAATTGCGTAGTATACCATACTCGCGGGGCGTTGTGTGAGATTCCCAAAAAAATTCATACATTTGTACCAACCCGGGCGCGGGGCCGCCCCCCGTGGCATGGGCCGCGCAAAGGCCCCGCAGCTCAGGCGCGGCGCGCGGGCCGGCTTTTGGCGCCGGGCCCGCAGCGTCCATGCAACAGGCCGCTGTCGGATCGGGGCGCCGGCCGCACGGCGCGCGATGGTCTCCGGATCGACAGGCGCAGCCCCTGCCTCCGGAGGAAGCAGGGGCTTTTGCGTTTACATTTGGGCTTCTTTTCAGCCGTTGCTTTGAAAGGCACTTTGCGCTTTCACTGGCGCGCGCGCAGCCCGCAGCGGCCCGGCCGGGCGCGCTCCCTGCAAAAGCGAGCGCGCTTGCAGTATGGGTCTTATGCGCAGTCCGTCCGGCTTATACGGGCACCTTCACAACGATCTTGCGCACCGGCATGGCTTTCCCGGCAAGGCAGCGCGGCTTGTGCGCATCCTCCGGCGCCAGCACGACGTAATCGCCCGCGCGCAGCAGCACGCGCCCCGCGCGCTCCGGCGTCTCATAAAACGTGACGTCGTCCTGCGCGGCATAGGGTTTCTTCACCGCCAGGCCCTCGCGCCGGATCACGCCGATGTATTCCTCCCCCTCCACCAGGTACTGGATGTCGTAATACCGCTCGTGCGTTTCAAAATCGAGCGCATCCTCCGGCATGGTCGTGTAGAGCTGCACGCTGGCGCGCACGCCGTGCTCCAGCGAGATCCAGCCCTCCTGCAGGCCGCCCAGGTCGCCGCGATACAAAAATGCAAACGCCGCCCGGAATTTGGGCTCCGACAGATCATAACCGCGCTCCGTACCGACTGTTCCCGATAACATCCGTATCCCTCCTGACAATCGCATCCCGCCGCCAGAACCGCCGTCTCGGACGCGGCCGCACGCCGCAGATGCCGCTGATATGTTCCATCATACCCGAATCGCCGCCGCCTGGCAACAGCGATTTGCCGCTGCGGCATGATCCGCTCCGGCAGGCAAGACAGCGCGCTTTTGCGCGAGACTGCGGCCAGTACCCCAGTAAATCAGGGTATCCGGCCAAAAAACAAGCGCCGCAATCCTGATGCCCATTATTCAGCACCCGTACCATCGTTAGCCGGACCATGGCGCGTTCGTTCCAATCCTTTCCAACTGCCCTTCGTCACAGCCGTCTTTGCGTTTTGCATTGCCGCGCTTGTAATAGTAGGGCATCGTTCCGGTGTGGCTCTTGCCGCTTTCGCCAACCATCATGCGCGCACACTTGCCGCAAAACAGCTTTGCGCTCAGGAGGAAACGGAATGGCGGGCATGGTTCACTGCGCTCATTTGATGTCCGTCCCTATTCCCATTTTTCCTCCAAACCATTTTCTCTGATAAAGCGCTCATATTGCCATTCGGGCCCGTCAAACAATACTTCCAGCAGCGCCTGCTGCAGCTCGTTCTTTCCCATCTTGTGAACGCAGCGAATCACTCTTTTGGAAAGCGCATCCTGCCGCTTTTCTTCTACCTCATCATTAACAAGTGCCTCTTTGTAAAACTTTTCCGCCTCATCGAGCAGGACTGTAAAGTATACGGCCACAATATGCTTGCAGATGATTCTCCTGCCATTGGCATGGGGACAATTGCACGTTGACTTTCGCGGATGATCAATGTGAAGCTCAACAGAATAAGGCGTCGATGCGCTTCCCTGAACGGTCGCTATAAAAACGCTTTTGTCCACCTGTTTGATGCTCTGTACTTTCTTTTCTTTAAAACACTCGTAGCCGCGCCAGACAGATAGTCCGCTGGCGCATTCCAACAGTCCCATTTTGTCGCCTCACAATCATTTCTCTCACTCCCGGTAAGCGCTTAATTCCTCGGTACCTTCCACAAACATTGTGGGTTCACGCAGTTTCTCTTCCAGAATTTTCTTGTTTTAGCTGTACAATCTTCTCGGACATGGTTTGCTTTCTCCTTTCAGAATGGTGGTGTTTCGACTTCATTCTACCAGAGGGTTGCAAGCCATGTCCCCTTTTTCTGCGCTTCTTAATTTGCGAAACTTATTGTACCTTATCCACTTTTCTGGTATTATCACGCTCCTTCGCCACTCGAAAACGGCCAAAGATAGGTAGAATAAGAGGGTTATACAATGACACAAGAGATCAGGAAATTAGAGATACCAGGATTCAAGTAGTTCACGAACTTCTTCAGAACGAATTCTCTTCTCCCAGCAGACTATCTCCCGTTCAATGCGTTGCTTTTGGTTCAAATACATGATACCATGCACAAGGGGAAGGAGAGAACGAAGGTACTCAATTCGTTCCCGCATATACGGAATCGTGCTGCCGGTTCCTCCCAAAAGGGGCGGTTCTAAGGGTAGCCGTTCAAAAACATCTGGATTGGCATTGAGAGATAAGAACTTTTCCACTGCCTTTCTTCGCTGTTTACAAGGCAATTCCGCTATCGCGGCAAACAGTAGGCGCATCCGGTCTTTATCATGGCCATATTTTTCAATGGCATGTTGCATCCAAAGGTCCTGCTTTACAATGATTTCATGATGAGATGCTTCATGGCACAACATCGCATTTATCGGTGACCAATATATCAATTCTTCCCGTTTGCTATAGCAATAATCAAACACGCCGTCCGCCAAATCGATATACTGTTCTGTATCCCATATTTTCAGAAGTCTTGTAGTATCATAATGGCCATACATTCTGAAGTGAACTTCCTGTGGGATGTTCAAGCAGTCAAGGTATCTGTATAGGAAAGAGGTGTCAACTGAGATAATTGCATACAGCAATGCTCCGTCAAAATCTTCATGATTGGAATAAGCGATCCCTTTCAGATAAATTTCTTCCAGAAGAGGAAGTTCATTTGAAAACTCCCGCAAAGTTTCAGCTACTTCCTGCCGGTTACTGGGATTCAAAATCCAGGAAACATACAGGTTGAAAATAAACGGCGACTCTTCATAGTGCTCTGAAATAGTGCGCAGCGCTTTCACCATTATTTTAGGCTCCACAATCTTGTATTTGTGCAAGGAATCTATTCTTCGGTAAGGTGATACCTTTATCTCCACATCCGGTGTATCCAAATACTGCAACAGCTCTGCTGTCCAGTATGCGGACACTTGTTGTTCGGGCATTAGTGAGAAAAAGGACCACAGCCATACATTTTGCTGGTTATACCTATATCGAGTGATGAATTTCTTTACTTCTAGCACAGGTTTGATCTCAAATAGTCTCTCTAAGACCTGACCAGCATATATCCGATACGGTGTGTCCGCCCTCATATAGGCATCTGCCAAATATAGGTACAGTTGTTGCTGATCCTGAAGCGCTTCAAACACATATCCAAGCCCTGCTCCTAATTCTCTCTCTTCTTTATCAAAAGTATGGGAGCTCTCCAAACACACTTGGATCAAACTGTCTATATCCTGAGTTGTGTATCTCTCCACCAATTTACAAACTCTTTCCTTATGTCGCTGCACCCCCCTCTCATATCCCTCAGAATGGTCTTCAGATCGATGGGACACAAGTGCAAAATATATTTTATACTTTTTCGAGCTAAGAAACGGGGCCAGTATATCCAGTGCGCAATAATCAATGTGCTTTGCGACTTGTTTAATGCGTGCCGCGATTACGCAGTGGAACAAGTTTTCTGGCTGGAATAGGGAAAAGAATTTTAATACTTCTTCAAACTCGGCCCTCACCACATCCAAACCTGTATCAACGCCATAATGAGGCATACCGTACGTATATAGGATTTGCTCAATTTCAGCCTGCCCATCTCCGCGCTGATAGATCTGATAGAGTTGCGACAAAAGCATCCTCCGGTATTCCAAAACAGGCTGCTCCGGAGGAAGCGCCAGTGTGTAAATCGACACGGTATTGTGCCGCCCCCCCTCTGCCTTTGAAACATCAAGCTTCAAAAAATGGCCCGCTACGCGAACGAATAAGATTAATAGATTCATATCTTCTGGGGCTGCATTGACGGCTTCGCAGAGGCTTCTGACTACCGCCCTCTGCGTAAAATATCCAAAGCGCGAGGAGTCCAAATTGACTTCAAAACGTCCTGCGTACACGCTGTAGAATTGTTCAAACAAATCTGGACGTTTTTTATAATACTGCAATAGCAAATCCAGTGCAGTTGGCAGTTCAGAATGATTTTCAAAGCTTCTTAGAATTTGTAGAATATCATCCGAAATATTCTTGCCCTGTTGGTTATCATCAAACGGCAAAGTCCGCACATCAAACGGATGGTATGGCTCTTGTTCGATATACTTCTTCAGCAACAAAAGAGTTTGTGTTGGGCGCACCATAGCGTCCTTCTGAGCCTGCCGGTTTTCATCGCTGCGTCCACGGGGGCGAAGTGGTGTTTTCTTTATTACTTTTATGGTCGTTCACCCCCTCCCGCTGCATGATTGTGGCAGCAGGGTTTCCACCAACCACAGCAGCTTGGAGCCGGCGCACCATCTATTATACCTGGAAACCTCGGATTGGTGTTAAACTAAACGATAACATACGCTCATATTAACGGTATTCGGGCAAAAAAAAGAAGCCCGAAGGCTTCCTATTTATTCGTTCTGGCTCATGGCTTTGAGCATCTGTAAGGCGGCGGATTTCTGGGAAAGGGTGAGAACCATCCAGCTCTCAAACACCTCTTTGAGTTCCGGGGTCATCTCTACCATTTCCCCATCTGCGAAAAACTGTGAGAGGGTGATCCCGAAGCCTTTGCAGATGACCTCTAACGTGGTGATGGAAGGCACGGTGTTCCGCTTAAAAATATTTGCCAAGGTTGACTGCGACAGGCCGCAGACCTTGGACAGCTTATATTCCGTCCAGCCCCGTTCATCCAGTAACCGCCGGAGCCTCTGGTTTGTGTCCATTGCGCCACCGCCTTCCTGTAATTATTTTACCGTTCAACTCGGTGGCTCCGATACAGCTAACTTGTATTGAAACTACAGTTATGTTAAACTGTAAAGAGGCCAGGTATTCAGGTGGTGGAGGTGCGGTCATTGCGACGGAAGCAGAGAAGAGGATGCATCGATGCTGTTTCACCGGGCATAGGCCGGAAAAGCTGCAGGAGCCGGAGGGCGTGGTGACTGCGGCTCTGGAAAAAGAAATCCGCCAGGCTATTGCTGACGGATTCAATGTCTTTATTTCCGGTATGGCTCGTGGCGTGGACATCTGGGCGGCGGAGATCGTGCTCCGGCTCCGGGACGCCGGCGAAGCTGTCCGGCTGATCTGCGCTTGCCCGTACCAGGGCTTCGAGCGAGGGTGGAAGCAGAGCTGGCAGGAACGCTACCAGGCAATCCTGTCTGCCGCTGACCTCGTGCGGTTCATCTGCCCAGGGTACACCCGCAGTTGCTTCCAGCGGAGGAATGAGTGGATGGTGGATCACGCCGCCAGGGTGATTGCCGTGTGGAACGGCCAGCCCAGTGGGACAAAGAACACCATAGACTATGCGAGAAGGCAGACAATCCCGACAGTTTTCATAAATGCTTGATTCTTTAGTTGCGGAGAGTTTACACTCGTATAGCAAATAAAATGTTGCGAACACCAAGTTTTTTGCTATACTTATAGCCGAAAGGATAAGAAACGAGGTGTGGATGTGAAAGTCAGTTTTAAGAAATTATTCAAGTTGCTTATCGACCGAGATATGAAAAAAAGCGATTTGGCAACAATGGCTAATTTATCAGCGAATACAATTGCAAAGCTGGCGAAAAATGAAAATGTGAGTCTTGACGTGCTGATCCGTGTTTGCACGGTGCTCAATGTCGATTTTGGGGATATCATGGAACTGGTGCCCGATGGTCTCCACTGTGTAGAGGTGTCAGAATGAAATCAATAGAGCTTTTTAGCGGAACCGGAGGTCTGGCACTTGGGTTGCAGGAGGCTGGATTCAACCATGAGGCACTCTTCGAGTGGGACGCAGACTCCTGTGCCAATCTCAGATATAACATAGCAAAGGGATATCCCGGTGTAAAGGATTGGAACGTATACCAAGCAGATGTTCGTACAGTAAACTATGACGGCTATACTGGAAAAATCCAGCTTGTGGCTGGAGGCCCACCGTGTCAACCATTTTCGCTTGGAGGAAAACACCAAGCTTATAATGACAAGCGTGATATGTTCCCGGAGGCTGTACGCGCAGTACGAGAAACACAGCCTCAAGCTTTTATATTTGAGAATGTGAAGGGTTTGCTTCGCAAATCATTCAGGAAAAGATTATATTGATTGCTCTCTATGCGAGATTAAAACCGATTATACTGGAGTAATTGAATGAGCAATATTATTCAAATCAATAATCTTAATAAAAGTTTTGGAAGTGTAAACGCTGTTCAGAATTTGAGTTTTCGTGTGAAAAAAGGAGAGTTGTTTGCCTTTCTTGGTATCAATGGGGCAGGAAAATCAACTACAATCAATATTATGTGTGGACAACTGTCGAAAGACAGTGGAAGCGTTTTTATTGATAAACACGATTTAGATAAGGATATGGACTATATCAAGCGTGAACTGGGCGTAGTTTTTCAATCATCTGTCTTGGATTCTGCCCTTTCTGTTTATGATAATTTGGAAAGTCGTGCCGCTTTATATGGCATTACTGGAATGGAGTTTAAGAAACGACTTGAGGAACTGGCGAAAATATTAGATTTTGAAAATTTATTGAAACGCACCGTTGGTAAATTATCAGGAGGACAACGCCGAAGAATTGATATTGCAAGGGCTTTGTTTCATAAGCCTAAAATTCTTATTCTTGATGAGCCGACAACAGGGCTTGATCCGCAGACACGCCGACTTATTTGGAATGTTATATCAAGTTTTCGCAAAGATGAAAATATGACTGTATTTTTAACTACGCACTATATGGAAGAAGCTGCGGAAGCTGATTATGTTGTAATCATTGATGATGGAAAAATATCCGCAGAGGGTACTCCGCTTGAATTAAAAAATATTTATACTGGGGATTACATCACAATTTATGATGTAGATGAAAAGGATATTAAAGCACTTGATGTGGAATATGAGCAAATCCGAAACGGTTATCGCCTTTCTGTACCGAATACAAAGGCTGCAACTGAATTGATTATTCGTAATCCACAGTTGTTTAATGATTACGAAATAACAAAAGGAAAAATGGACGATGTTTTTCTTGCTGTTACAGGAAAAACATTAGTGGGAGGTGCTGAAAAATGAGTATGGCTTTCATTCTTATCAAAAGGAATATCAAATTGTTTTTCAAAGATAAGGGAATGTTCTTTACCTCTTTGATAACGCCTGCTATATTGCTTGTACTCTATGTAACTTTTCTTGGGAATGTGTATCGGGATAGTTTTACATCTAATTTACCTAATTCATTAAAACTATCAGAAAGTATAATAGAGGGACTGGTAGGCGGTCAACTTATCTCGTCTATTCTTGCTGTTTCGTGTGTAACGGTTGCTTTTTGTTCTAATTTTTTAATGGTGCAAGATAAAGCAAATGGTACGATAAGAGATTTAAGAATATCTCCTGTGAAGTCAGCTACACTTTCGCTGAGTTATTATGTTGCAACTTTGCTTTCAACACTTATTATTTGCTTTGCTGCAACGGGTATCTGTCTTACTTATGTGGCTATTGTCGGTTGGTATATGTCACTCGCAGATATATTCTTTTTGTTTCTTGATATTTTACTTCTTGTTTTGTTTGGAACAGCATTATCTTCGATTATTAATTTTTTCTTATCAACACAAGGACAAATTTCAGCGGTAGGCACAATCATCAGTGCGGGATATGGTTTCATTTGTGGTGCATATATGCCTATTTCTTCATTTGGAGAAGGTCTGCAAAAAATAATCTCATTTTTGCCGGGTACTTATGGTACATCACTTATCCGAAATCATACAATGCAAGGGGCGCTTGCCGAAATGCAGAATCAAGGTATTCCAACAGAGGTTATTGAAAAACTAAAAGATTCCCTTGATTGCAATCTTTATTTTTTCGGAAGTCAAGTAAATATCGGAACGATGTATATGATACTTGGTATCACTATTTTGGTATTGATTGGAATTTATATTTTGTTAAACAAATCAAAAAAATATAACTGTTAATTTGGAGATTTTCCAGCATATGAGATACTGGCGAATGTTAACCGCAATGGTCAGTTTGCTTGCCCAATCTATGTTGGGAAAGCTGTCCCAGATGGAGCACGAAAAGGCGGACAAGGAGATGATGTTGATCCTGGTACTGCACTGTATAAAAGGTTAAATTATCACGCAAAATCTGTGGCCGCTGCCACAAACTTAAACATACAGGATTTCTATTGTCGCTTCTTGTCAGTTGATGATATATGGATACCGCTCACAGAATCATTGATGATAGAACGCTTTAAACCGGTTTGGAATGGTATTCTTGACGGTTTTGGAAACCATGATCCAGGAAGTGGCCGACATAAAGGTAAGATGCCCATGTGGGACTGTCTCCATCCTGGTAGGGCTTGGGCAGCAAAATTGCAGCCCTGTACACATATTCGGCAGAGGAATTAGATGAGAGAGTGCGTAAGTACCTGAACGAAGCTCTTTTATAAAAATTTAGACAATATCAGTGAGACCCGAAATATAGTGCATTTCCAAGAAAAATTACTCTTAAACGATAACCCACAAATTAAACGGTAGCCCTAAAAACAAACGATAGCCCACGGCTACCCAGTACCTTCGAGGACTGGATCGGCGATGGGCTATCGTTCTGCTGGGTAGTAGCAGATACCTCAAAAGCCAAAAATCCCTTGAGGCAGGGCTTTCAGGCAAAAAGAAAGAACCGCAACTTGATACCCATTGTATCAAAATTGCGGTTCTTATTTGGTGGAGGCGGGGAGAGTCGAACTCCCGTCCGAAAACCTGTCCGCAGGACTTTCTACGAGCGTAGCCGTTGTTTTAAAATTCCCATCCCGCGGCCCCCAAACGGCAGGGTCCGCGTTCCGGTAGCTTCATCAATCCGGCCCGCCGCAAAGCTTAGGCGGGTTCGTTCCCTGCTCTAAATGACGCCCGTTACCGCGACGGCAGGAATTCGCGGGCGGACGGCAGCTGCGGTTACGCGGCTGCGAGTTGCGTATTGCGGTTGCCAGTTATTGTTTAACTGTCCCGTTTTTAACGAAGCACGGGGCTTCGGCTCGCTTATCCGGCTTCCACGATCCCCGTCGAAACCAGGTTCGCCCCCATATCAGCAACACTACGCAATTATAGTATACCACGATGGCGGTGAATGTGCAAGCGAGCGGCGCGCGGGCGGTTGAGCGGACGTGGTGCAGTCGGGCGATGCGCGGGCCTCGTACCCCACGAAAGAGTAAAGTCCGTCATCCGCGACACGATTGCGGAGCGATGCAGCCCAGCGGATCGCGGTCAGGCGCGGAAGCGGGGGTCAAGCGAGCGGCGCGCGGGCGGGTGAGCGACGTGGTGCGGTTGGGCGATGCGCGGGCCTTGTGCCCCACGAAAAGGTAAAGTCCGTCATCCATGATACGATTGTGGGGCGGCGCTGTCAGGCGGTTCGCGGTCAGGCGTGGGAGTGGGGGCAAGCGAGCGGCGCGCGGATGGCTGAGCAGGCGTGGTACAGTCGGGCGATGCGCGGGCCTTGTGCCCCACGAAAGGGTAAAGTCCGTCATCCGCGACACGATTGCAGAGCGGCGCTGTCAGGCGATGCGCGGGTTTGTGCTGAGCGACGCTGTCAGGCGATGCGCGGCCAGGTGAAAAACGGCGCGTCCGCATGCGCGGGCCGGGTGCGCGCCGCTTGGCAGGCCGTCCGCCCCGGGCAGCGGCACCGTGCCGCACGGGACCGTGCCGCATGGGTACGATGGGCGCGATCAGAACAGGTGCAGAAAATCGAGCGTGGCGAAATAGTCCGCGGGCGTTTCCGCGCGGCGGATGAGCCGGGCCGAGCCGTCCGCCTCGAGCAGCAGCTCTGCGCTGCGGAGCTTGCCGTTGTAGTTGTAGCCCATGGAGAAGCCGTGCGCGCCGGTATCATGGATGACGACGATATCGCCGATGGCGATCTTCGGCAGCGGGCGGTCGATGGCGAACTTGTCGTTGTTCTCGCACAGGGAGCCGGTCACGTCGTACACCTCCGTGCAGGGCGCCTGCTCCTTGCCCATGACGGTGATGTGGTGATACGCGCCGTACATGGCCGGACGCATGAGGTTGCACGCGCAGGCATCCAGGCCGATGTAATGCTTGTAGATCTCCTTTTCATGGATGGCGTGCGTGACGAGAAAGCCATAGGGGCCGGTGATATAGCGCCCAAGCTCCGTATAGACCGCAAGCTCCATGCCGGCCGGGCGCACGATCTCATCGTAGGCGCGGGCGACCTCGCGCCCGATGGCCTCGATATCGGCCGGCTGCTCCTCCGGGCGGTACGGGATGCCGATGCCGCCGGAAAGGTTGACAAAGCGCACGTCCGCGCCCGTCTCGTCGCGCAGCTCCACGGACAGGCGGAACAGATGGCGCGCCAGCGCCGGAAAATAGCCGGCGTCCGTCGTGTTGGACGCGAGGAAGGCGTGCAGGCCGAAGCGCTCCGCGCCGAGCGCGCGCAGCCGCCGGAACCCCTCCGTCAGCTGCGCGCGGGTGAAGCCGTACTTGGCCTCGCCCGGCTGGCCCATGATCGTATTGCCGAGCCGGAACGCCCCGCCCGGGTTGTAGCGGCAGGAGATGGTACGCGGGATACCGCCATGGCGGCGCAGGAAGTCGATATGCGTGATGTCGTCCAGGTTGACGAGCGCGTCCAGCTCCCGCGCGAGCTCAAACTCCTCCGGCGGGGTATCGTTGCTGGAAAACATGATCTCATGCCCGGCGATGCCCACCGCGCGCGCGAGCATCAGCTCCGTGAGCGAGGAACAGTCCATGCCGCAGCCCTCCTCATGCAGCAGCTGCATGATCACCGGGTTGGGCAGCGCCTTCACGGCGAAATACTCCCGAAAGCCCGGGTTCCAGGCAAAGGCGCGCCGTAGGCGCCGCACGTTCTCGCGGATGCCCTGCGCGTCGTAGATATGGAAGGGCGTGGGAAACTCCTCGCAGATGCGCTCGATCTGCGCTTTATCAAACGGAAGCCGCTTCATGCGTCGGTATACTCCTTCACTGCCTGTCCTCTTTCATCCGCCGCTCCATCTCGCGCCCCGCATCGCGCGCGGCGATGGCGTGGCGCTTGTCGTACAGCTTCTTGCCGCGGGCGACGGCCAGCTCCACCTTGACCCGCCCGTCCCGCAGATAGACCGAAAGCGGCACAAGGCTCATCCCGTCGGCCTGCTGCTGCCTGCCGAGGCGGACGATCTCGCGCTTGTGCGCAAGGAGCTTGCGCGTGCGGAACGGGTCGTGGTTGAAGATGTTGCCCTGCGCGTAGGGACTCACATGCATGCCGAACAGCAGCAGCTCCCCGTCGCGCACCTGGGCGTAGCTGTCCTTGAGGTTGAGCTGACCGGCGCGGATGGATTTGACCTCCGTGCCCTGAAGCGCGATGCCGCACTCGAGCGTGTCCTCGATGAAATAGTCATGCCTTGCCTTTTTGTTTTGGGCGAGCACCTTTACGCCGCGTCTGACCGCCATGCCTGCGTCCCTCCTTTCGTGCAGGATCATATATTCTTTTGGTATTATAGCCGTCCTGAAGCAGCAAGTCAATCGCCGGCGCGTCCATATCCACCCGCGCCACGCGCACGCGCACGCGGTCGCCCAGGCGCAGCGCGCGGCCCGTCCGCTCGCCCACAATGCGGTAGCGCGCAGGCTCCGGCCGGTACCAGTCATCCGTGAGCGTATTGAGCGCGACGAACCCTTCCGCGGTGTTCGACAGCTCCACATAGAAGCCGCCGCCCGTCACGCCGGAGATCACGCCGTCGAACGTCTCGCCCTGCTGGCTGAGCATGTACTCGCAGCGCTTGAGGTCGTCCGCCGCGCGCTCCGCCTCCATTGCCGTGCGCTCCGCGGCGCTCATCTGCGCCGCCAGCGCGGGCAGCGCGCCGCGCAGGCGCTCCAGCCGTGCGGGCGTGAGGCCGCCGTGCAGCTGCCACTTGAGGATGCGGTGCACCATCAGGTCCGGATAGCGGCGGATGGGGGATGTGAAGTGGCAGTAGTTGGCAAGCGCGAGCCCGTAATGCCCGAGCGGGCGCGCATCGTAGCGCGCGCGCTGCATGGCGCGCAGCATCAGGCGCGATACGACGCCCTCCTCCGGCGTGCCGGACGCCCGCTCCGTCACGCGCTGGAGCGCGCGCGGCTGTGCGGCGGCGGCGACGGAAAAGCCGTACCCGAGCGTCTGCAAAAAGGCGTTGAGATCGCGCAGGCGGTCGGCATCGGGCGGTTCGTGCACGCGGTACAGGCACGGCAGGCCGCGGCCGCGCAGGTGCGCGGCGACCGTCTCGTTGGCCAGCAGCATACATTCCTCGATGATGCGGTGGGATACGCCGCGCTGCGCAGGGGCAAGGCCGACGGCGCGGCCCTCCCCGTCCACGTCGATCTCGCTCTCGGGCACGTCGAAATCGATGCTGCCGCGCGCATGGCGGCGGGCCGAGAGCGCCTTTTGCAGCCGTGCAAGGCCCCGCAGCATGGGCAGAACATCCGCATAGCACGCCTGCAGGGCCGCATCGCCGGCAAGGAGCGCGTTCACCTCATCATAGGTGAGCCGATGGCGGGAGCGGATGGCGGACTCCGCAATGCGGTAGGAGACGACCTGTCCGCCCGCGTCCAGCTCCATCAGGCAGGACAGCGTCAGCCGGTCCTCCCCCTCGTTGAGCGAGCAGACGCCGTTGGAGAGCGCCTCCGGCAGCATGGGCAGCACGCGGTCGGCAAAGTACACGCTCGTGCCGCGCAGGCGCGCCTCCCGGTCGAGCGCGCTGCCGGGCCGCACATAGGCGCACACGTCGGCGATGTGTACGCCAAGGCGCGCCCGCCCGCCGGGCAGCGGTTCGAGCGAGACGGCGTCATCAAAATCGCGGCTGTGCGCGCCGTCAATGGTGACGGCCGTTACCGCGCGCAGGTCGAGCCGGCCGGCAAGCGCCTCCCCGTCCGCCGCCTGCGGCAGCGCGTCCGCCTGCTCGCGCACCGCCTTGGGAAACGCATCGCGCAGGCCGAAGCGGCGCACGAGCGCCAGCATGTCCACGCCCGGCGTGCCGCGGCGGCCGAGCACCTCGACGATGCGCGCCTCGGCCGGGTGCGTCCCGTCCGGATAGCGGACGATCGCGGCGACCACGCGGTCCCCCTCCTTCGCCTTGCGGCCGCCCCTGGCGGGCAGCAGCTCGCAGCAGATGCGCTTCTCATCCGGCAGGATGCGCCCGCCGGACACCGTGCCGGTCAGCCGCGGCTGCGGCAACGGCTCAATTTCGATCCATCCGTCGGAGGCCGTCCGCCGCATTCGCGAAAAGGCCGAGCTGGCCGTCGCGGACGGCGTCGCCCATCCGGAGAAATTCACCGTCGCCCTGCCGAACAACTTTGACGTTGAAGTGGAGTTTGTGAAGCACAACCGCGCCCGCCGCGCGAGCTTCTACCCCGGCGTGAAGCAGCTCGGCCCGCGCACGGTGCGCTTCTCTTCGGACGCCTACTACGACGTGCTGCGGTTCTTCATGTTCTGCTTATAACGCCTTCCGCCGTGTGCGAAAATCCATCCATAAAAAAAGCAACTTGGGCAGATTATCTTTGCCTCAGTTGCTTTTCTTTTGTGTATACGGCGTTATTCCCTCGCCTTTTCCGCCTTTTCGACGATCTCTTCCATATTCAGCCGATGGTGGCGCTTTTTCGGCGGCGTGAGCAGATACAGCCGGTAGCGCTCGCGCACGTCTTCCACGTCCTCCCGGCTGGCGGGATAGGCGCGCTGGTGCATAATCAGCGTGTTGGCGCTCGTGCGCTTGAAGTGCATCTGCCCGTAGACAAAGCCGTGCTGCGGGCAGACGGAAATCGCCAGATAGCGCTCCCGCCCGCCGTCAAACCACGGCGTATCAAACGCGGTTCGCTTGCCGCAGGCGGGGCAGGGCAGGCTCATCAGCCGCTGATCCGCCAGCGCGTCCGTCTGAAACATGTACCTGTCTCTTATACACATCTCCGAGCCCACGAGACATCTCAGGATCTC
>ENA-OYZG01000241-OYZG01000241.1-human-gut-metagenome-genome-assembly--contig:-NODE-241-length-16894-cov-5.682285_pt1 | contig 16894 bp, 8 predicted proteins | sample MGYA00244071_ERZ653466 | MGnify/ENA primary metagenome ERZ653466 (study PRJEB26926, sample SAMN06165150) | human gut metagenome | biome: ENVO:00009003; feature: ENVO:2100002; material: ENVO:00002003...
ACGAGATCCTGAGATGTCTCGTGGGCTCGGAGATGTGTATAAGAGACAGGTGGGACGCCGGGGAGAATGCCTCCTGGGCGGCGGAGCTGTGGACCGGGGACTATCAGGGGGACTGGCAGGCCCTGCTGGCGGCGCTGTTCGCCGCCGATATCCCCAAGGTGTCCCACAACGTCAAGGACCTGATGCGCACCCTGCTGGACGCGGGCCTTCCGGCGGAGGGCTTCGTGTTCGACACCGCCCTGGCGGCCTATTTGCTGGACGCCACCGCCGGGAAATACGACCTGCCCCGGCTGTTTGTGGCCTATTTCAACCAGGAGCTGCCAAAGCCCGTCCACCTGGAGCCGGACGCCTTCTCTCCTCTGGGGGACCAGGCTGCCGCCTGGGCGTCGCTGCACAGCTATGGTGCAGCGATAGAGGCCCTGTATGGTGTGCTGCTGCCCCGGCTCCGGGAACAGGGCATGGAAAAGCTGTACTTCGATGTGGAGCTTCCTCTGTGCCGGGTGCTGGCGGATATGGAGCGCAGCGGCTTTCTGGTGGACGGCGGGGCCCTGGCCCGGTTCGGCGCGGACCTGTCCGACACCATCGACCGGCTGGAGCAGCGGATTTACGCCGCCGCCGGGCAGCAGTTCAACATCAATTCCCCCAAGCAGCTGGGAAAGGTCCTGTTTGAGGACCTGGGCCTGCCCCACGGGAAAAAGACCAAAACCGGCTGGTCCACCAACGCCGACGTGCTGGAGAAGCTGAAGGACCACCCCCTGGTGGCGGACGTGCTGACCTACCGGCAGTATGCCAAGCTGAAAAGCACCTATGCCGACGGCCTGCTGAAGGTCATCGACCCGGATGGCCGCATCCGCACCAGCTTCCAGATGACGGTAACGGCCACCGGCCGCCTGTCCTCCACGGAGCCGAATCTTCAGAATATCCCCACCCGCACGGAGCTGGGCAGTAAAATGCGGGAGATGTTCGTGGCGGCCCCGGGCCATGTGCTGGTGGACGCCGACTATTCCCAGATCGAGCTGCGGCTGCTGGCCCACATCTCCGGCGACACCGCCATGCAGCAGGCCTTCCTGTCCGGCGCGGACTTCCACACCGTCACCGCCGCCCGGGTGTTCCATGTGCCCCAGGACCAGGTGACCCACCAGATGCGCTCCCGGGCCAAGGCCGTGAACTTCGGCATTGTCTATGGCATTTCCGCCTTCTCCCTGTCCCAGGATATTGGCGTCACGGTGCAGGAGGCCAAGGAGTATATGGACCGGTATTTTGCCACCTATACCGGGGTGAAGCAGTATATGACGGACGTGGTGGACAAGGCCCGGGAGCAGGGCTATGTGGAGACCCTGTGGCACCGCCGCCGGGCTTTGCCGGAGCTGAAAAGCTCCAACTTCAATATGCGGTCTTTCGGCGAGCGGGTGGCCCTGAACATGCCCATCCAGGGCACGGCGGCGGACATCATCAAGCTGGCCATGGTCCGGGTCCACAGCCGCCTGGCCCGGGAGGGCCTGGCCGCCCAGCTGATTATGCAGGTCCACGATGAGCTGATCGTGGAGTGTCCGGAGGAGGAGGCCCCCCGGGTGGAGGCCCTTTTGCAGCAGGAGATGCAGGGCGTGGCGGAGCTGTCCGTCCCCCTGCTGGCGGAGGCCCACAGCGGCCGCAACTGGCTGGCGGCCAAGGGCTGACCGGTTTTAACGAGAGTAAGGAGCAAATACCATGACTGATTATTTTGCCGTGCAGCTGCCGCCGGAGCAGATCCGCAGCATCAGCTCCATCGGCCTGGCCCATATAGGCGACGCGGTGTATGAGCTGCTGGTGCGCACCTGGCTGTGCGCTGGGGGCAAGGCCACGGGAAAGGGCCTGCACCGGGCCGCGGTGGCCCTGGTGTGCGCCCCCCGGCAGGCGGAGCTGGCGGAGAAAATTCTCCCCCTGCTGACCCAGGAGGAGCAGGATGTGTTCCGCCGGGGCCGCAACGCCAACGTCCATTCCATCCCGGCCCATGCCAGCCGGGCCCAGTATCAGCAGGCCACGGCCCTGGAGGCCTTGCTGGGCTATCTGTATCTCCAGGGGCGGCGGGACCGGGTCAACGAGCTGTTCTGCCGGATGATGGAGGGGGAGTAATATGCCGCTGGACGCCATTTGCCTGAGTGCCGTGGTCCGGGAGACCGCCGCCCAGGTGGAAAACACCCGCATAGAGAAGATTCAGCAGCCTGCCCGGGACCAGGTGGTGCTGCTGCTGCGGGGCGGGCGGCGGCTGCTGCTGTGCGCCGGAGCCACCCAGCCCCGGCTGCACCTGACGGAGCAGCTGCGGGACAATCCCTCCCAGCCGCCCATGTTCTGTATGCTGCTGCGCAAGCACCTGGCGGGAGGGCGCATTTTGTCCGTTGTCCAGGAGCCCCTGGAGCGGGTGGTGACCCTGACCATCCAGGCCGCCGACGAGCTGGGGGAGCAGCGCCAGTGGCGTCTGATCCTGGAGGCCATGCCCCGGCACGCCAATCTCATCCTGGTGGATCACCAGGGCCGGATCACCGACTGCCTGCGGCGGGTGGACTTCGAGATGTCCCAGCAGCGGCAGGTGCTGCCGGGCCTGTTCTATCATCTGCCGCCCCGGCAGGAAAAGCGCTCGCCGCTGGAGATCACCCGGGAGGAATTTCTGGAACTGCTGTCCGCCCTGCCGGAGGATACGCCTCTGGACGGGTGGCTGCTGGACACCTTCACGGCCCTGCCGCCGCTGATGGCCCGGGAGCTTGTCTGCGCCGCATACGGTGAGACAGACGCCCGTTTGTCCCGGGACAAGGGCGAAAAATTGTGGGACAGCCTTGGGACATGGCGGGACAGAATCGTCGGTGGCGGCTTCGTGCCCACCCTGCTGCGCCGGGCCGGCCGGCCGGCGGATTTTACCTATTGTCCCATCACCCAATACGGCCCGGCCATGGAGCAGGAAACCTTCGATTCCTTCGGCCGGCTGCTGGATGAATTTTATGAGGGCCGGGACCAGGCGGACCGGGTCCGGCAGAAGGGCCAGGACCTGATGAAGTCCGCCACGGCAGCCCGGGACCGGGTGCGCCGGAAGCTGGCGGCCCAGGAGAAGGAGCTGGCCGCCACCCGGGACCGGGAGCGGCTGCGCATCTGCGGCGAGCTGATCACCGCCAACCTCTACCGCATGGAGCGGGGCATGAACCGCCTGACGGCAGAAAATTACTATGAGGACGGTTGCCCACCAATGGACATCCCGCTGGATGTGCGGCTGGGGCCCCAGGAAAACGCCGCCCGGTATTTCAAGCAGTATGCCAAGGCCAAGACCGCCGAAAAAATTCTGACGGAGCAGCTGGAAAAGGGCCGGGAGGAGCTGACGTACCTGGAGAGCGTGGTGCAGGAGCTGTCCCAGGCGGAGGCGGAGCAGGATTTCAACGACATCCGCGCTGAGTTGGAGAGCGGCGGTTATCTGAAAAACCGGGGCAAAAAGCAGCCGGGCTTTCAGCGGGCCTCCAAACCCAGGCAGTTTGTGTCCTCCGCCGGACTGCGGATCCTGGTGGGACGCAGCAACCGGCAGAACGACCGGCTCACCGCCAAGGAGGCCGACCGGAGGGATATCTGGCTCCACACCCAGAAGATCCACGGCTCCCATGTGATCCTCTGCACCGGAGGCCAGGAGCCGGACGAGGCCAGCCTGTATGAGGCGGCGTGCCTGGCGGCGTACTATTCCCAGGGCCGGGAGGCCGGGAAGGTGCCGGTGGACTACACCCCGGTGCGGTATGTGAAAAAGCCCGCCGGGGCCAGGCCGGGCATGGTGGTGTACACCACCTATCAGACCATGCTGGCCGTTCCGGACGGCCAGCTGGTGAAGAAGCTGGCAGGAAAATAAAATGTGAGATAAAGCTCAGCCCCCGCAGGCATTTGCCTGCGGGGGCTGGTTTTGCCTATGGGGTTAAGGGGGGAACCGTCCTTACCGGTTGGGCAGGGACTTCACGGTGACGGTGGTGTGGGCCACCAGCTTGTTCCCGGAATAGATGTGGATGAAGTAGGTGCCGGTGGTGTTGTGGCGGGCCAGATCCACGTCATAGGTCCAGCTGCCGCTGCCGCCGTTCTTGGCGGTGTACCAAACCAGGTCGTCCTGGCCGCCGGCGCTGCTCCACACGGCGAAGCGGATGCCGCTGTAGCTGCGGGCGGTATCCAGCCGGATGGACATGGTGCGGCAGTTGTCGGACACCTGGGCCGTGACGGTGTCGGGAGCCGGGAGCTTCGCCACCTGGGCGGTGGTGTTGCCGATGAGCCGGCTCTGGCCGGAGTCGGAGGAGTAGACGTGAATGAAGTAGGTGCCGGTGCTGTTGTGGTTCACCAGAGGCACGGTGTAAGTCCACTGGCCGCTGGCGTTCTTTTTGGCGGTGTACCAGGTCAGGTCATCCTGGCCGTTTACGCTGCTCCACACGGCGAAGCGGACGTTGGAGTGGTTATGGCCGTTGCCGGCGTCCATGGTCACCGTCATGGTGCGGCATTCGCTGTCCACCACGGCGGAGACGGTGTGGCGCTTGGCGGGGGTGCTGGAGGTGTGGGACGCGCCGCAGTAGCGGCAGACGTACTTCACCTGACCGGCGCTGACGCAGGTGCTGGAATCACTGGCCACGGTGTCGGTGTGGCCCACCACGTGGGTGTTCTGGAAGGTCAGACCGTCCAGCAGCTGGCCGTGGATGCCGTGGTTATACACATGGACCAGATACCGGCCCACCACGTTGTATTTGCACATGGGGACCCGGATGGTGTAGGTGCCGTCGCCGTTGGCGGTGGCATTGTACCAGACCAGGTCGTCCTGGCCGTCCTGCTGGCTCCAGGCGGCGGCCATGATGTTGCTGTAGTTCCTGCCCTGACCGGCGGGAGGCGTGATGGTGACCACGATCTCTTTCTCATCGGCGGACATGCGGCCCCGCAGCAGCTGATACAGGCGGCCATCGCTGCCGAATTCGTACCAGGTCTTGCCGATCAGGCGGCGGCCGGTGTACATGACGCCGAAGTCATCGCCCAGGTCGGAGGTCTCGAAGTAATAGGTGGCGTCGCCGATGTCCTTCCAGCCGGAGGCGATGCGGCCATTCTCGAAGTACAGGGTCTTGCCGTCGTCCCGCTTGACGAAGCCCGTGGGGCCGCTGACCACCACGCCGTCGTCAAAGACGAACTGCTTGCCATACAGGGTGACCCGGCCATCGTAGGCGATGCCGTTGCTGTCGAAGCAATACACCTCGGGGTCGATGATGAACCAGCCGGTGTGCCAGGCGTTGTTATAGCTGTACATCCGCAGGCCGGTGGCCTCGTCCCGGGCCCAGCCGGTGTAGCCGGAGTCCTTCAGCTCCACGGTCTGGCCGCAGAAGGAGCAGACCAGCTTGCCGTCACGGACGTACACGGTGTCGCCGGAGAAGTCGTGGCCCTTGTCGCGGCACACGGAGGCGGGCACCCGCATGGTGTAGGTATCCAGCAGGGACTGGGCGCCCTCGGCGCTGACGGAGTAGGTGCGGACGGTCATGGCGTCGGCGGTGGCCTCCACGGCCAGGTACAGGGAGTCATACTCCTGGGACACCTGGGCAAAGTGGAAGTCGGGGTTGTTGACGGCCTTGTACTCGGTGCTGCGGGACTTTTCGCCCAGGTCGCCGCAGATGTAGTACAGCACGCCCTTGCCGTAGGTGGCGGGCAGGCGGCCGTTCTGGGTGGCCTCGGACACGGGCTGGCCGTTCTTGAGGACCATGGTGCGGGCATAGCTGTGGTCATGGCCGGAGAACACCACGTTGATGCCGGCGGCCTCAGCGGCGGCGGGGATATAGCGGTTGAAGGCCTCGCTGCTGCCGTTGGGATTGGTGTAATACGCGGGCTGGTGGACCGCCAGCACCTTCCAGGTGCAGTCGGACTTGGCGGCGTCCTGGATCAGCCACTGGCAGGCATCCTCCAGATTGGCGGCGAAGTTGATGACCGCCACGTACACGTCGCCGTATTCCACGGAGTAGTACAGCCGGTCGGGCAGGGTCCACAGGCTGGCGGCGTTGCCGCCGGACAGGTCGCCGTAGTACTCATGGTTGCCCATGACCTGCACCACGGGGAGGTCGGCGTAGTTCCGGGAGAACACGTCCAGGATCTCGCTCCACTGGCCCAGGTTGCCGCCGTTGTCCACAAAGTCGCCGGTCTGGATGCCGAAGTTCATGGACTGGCCGTTGATATTGGCGGCAATGGCGTTCATCAGCCGGATCTCATCCTGATCGCTTTCGACATTGCCGGAGAGCTGGGTATCGCCGATGACGAAGAAGCGGGTGGTGTCCGCGCCGGGCTGGCTGGTGGTGAAGGTCATGTTTTCAGACCACTTGCTGCCGTCACCCACCCGATAGACGTAGGTGGTGCCGGGCTTCAGGCCGGTCAGGGACACGGAGCTGACATAGGCCGCGTCGCCGGAGGTGGTGAACTCCCGGAGGGTCACCTGACCCTGGGCACTGGAGGGGAAGCTGCCCTTGAAGCTGCTCTGCTGGCAGTACTGCACGGTGGCCTTGGCCTGGGCCGTCAGGGGATTGGTGACCCAGGTGATGTTCTGGCAGCTCTGGGCATTGGGGGTGGCGTTGAGCTGCACGAAGCTGGGCATACCATCGGTGCTGCCGCCGGCCCGGCGGGTGACGATGACCGTCTCAAAGGAGCGGTGATTGTCCTTCCGGGCGGTGACGCCGGTACGGGAGCCGGCGGAGAGCTTGTTGAAGTAGTCGGTGCTGACCTGGCCGGAGGCGTTGGTGGTTCCGATGCGGGTGTCGCCCACATACAGGTCCACGCCGGAGGCGGCCTTGCCGTTGATGTCCTTCACATACAGCCGGGCCGCTGCCGCGCCCTCCACCATGATGTCGGAGGTGACGGTGTAGTAGCCCTGCATGGGCAGACGCAGACTGCCGGTGGAGGTGGTGTAGGTGACGCCGTCACAGGTGTAGGTCACGGTGACGGAGATGGGCAGGCTGTCCAGCGCCGTGGCCCCGGCGGGCATGGGCATGGTGAAGGTGAACAGGTCCTTCCCGGCAGAGCCCGTGCGGGTCATATTCACGGTGACGGTCTTTTCGGTGGTGGTGCGGCGGGCGGCAGAGCTGGAGCCCTGGAAGCCGGAGCCGTAGGCCAGGGAGGCGCAGGTGTTGAAGGCACCCTTGCCGCCGTTTTCGTCGGTGTCAAACAGGTCCACGCTGCCGTACACGATCTGGGCGTTGACGGAGTCAATCTTACCGGCGTTGGGGGAGGTGACGGACACCACGTAGTTCTCGCCCACCAGCGCATAGGACGGGGTGTCCAGGGTCACGGTGGGGATATTGGCGGTACCCTTCACGGTGAAGGAGCGGGTGACGCTGGCCCGGTTGCCGAAGCCGTCCATGATCTCCACCTTGATGCTGTGGCGGCCATTGGGCAGGGTCACGGTGCCGGTAACGGCCTGGTCGGTGTTGGCAAAGTTCCGGATGTCCTGGCCGTCGATGGTGATGACGGTGTTCTCGGCGGACACGCCGGTGCGGTTCTCACCCTGGGGATCATAATACCCGGTAAAGAATTGCAGCTCATTGTCCGTCAGGACGGTGGAACCGTCCTCGGCCAGCTCCGTCAGGTCGGAATAGCCGGTGATGGAGGAGCTGCCGCCCCGGACGGAGGTGATGACGGGGTTCTCCAGGTCGTCGGCGGTGGTACCGTATACCGCGCGGATGTTGTCCACATACAGGCTGCCGGCGGCCCGGGAGCCGCAGGTGATCTTGTTGCCGTCCACGTCGCCGGTGCCGCCCTCGATGATGATGGTCCACAGCAGCACCTGACCGGCGGTGATCTTCAGGGGGTGATTCTCCACATCCTGGGCCTTGTCATACACGCTGCTGAGGTCGGCCTCCACATACTTCCAGCCGGTCCAGTTGATGCCGGTATACTGGGTGGTGGTCTCCACGGTCTGGCCGGCGGCGTTGACAGTGGTGGTCTTCAGGTGCAGCAGGCTGGTGGAGACGTACTTTTCCCCGTTCCAGTAGGACACGCTGGTGGACAGCCAGTAGTTGGGCGTGCCCTCGGGGGCGTAGACCCACATACCCAGGGCGGTGGGCTTGCCCTCGATGACCACGTCCTCGCCGCTGTAGCGGAGATACTCGTTGGTGTTGTTGGTACCGGAGATCTTGGTATAGTCGTAATGATACTCCAGGGACTTCTGACCGAAGCGCACGGGGCCTTCATCGGAGCCTACCCGGCGGGCGTACATATCGCACGCGCCCTCCTGGGCGGTGGCGATGGCACCCACATAGTATTCATAGCCCATGGAGCGGAACAGGGTGGCGGGATCCTGGGCGCAGTCCCAGCTGTAGGGTGCGCCGGCGGAGTTGCAGTCCCGTTCCGCGTTGCTGCTGATAAAGTCGGGGCATGCCAGGCCGAAATCGGTAATGGGGCCATAGGGGATGTCCAGACCGTTGGGATCCTTGGACACCTGACCGGCCACGCCGAAGCCCGCGTCGCTGACGCCGGGCAGATCATGGGCGCTGTGACCGGAAAAGCTATTCAGGTTGCCCCACACGGCGTTGGCACCCACGTTCACGCCGGACTTGGAGCTTTCATCCTCGAAATCCAGGAGGATGGTGGGCATTTTGCCGATCTCCACGGTGACGGTGTCGGTGAGCTTCTGGCCGTTGGCCTTGGTGTAGGTGACGGTGATCTCCGCCTTGCGGGTCTGGCTGGCCTTGGCCGCCGTGTGGAGCCGGTTGTCCACGATGGTGCCGATGCCGTCGGCGGAGACACCCTCGGTCAGGGAGCGGATGCTCCAGGTGAAGTCACCGTCGTGATAGTGGATATCCCGCAGGCTGCTCTTGACGGTCAGGCCCAGGTCACTGGTCTTTTCATAGTCCAGGGACAGGCTCTTGCCGGCGAAATACACCTGGTCGGGCTCGGCGATGGTGACGGAGGCGGAGCCCACATCCTGGCCCTGATAGGTCAGGCGGACCCGGACCTCGCCCACATAGCCCTTGGCAGCGGTGAACACGCCGGTGGAGGCGTCGATCCGCCCGGCGGCGGGGGTGTCCAGCACCCAGGTCAGTCCGCTTTCCGGCAGGGCGGCCGCGCCGCCTGCGGAGTCAGCACCCAGGGCCGTGAAGGCCACCTGGCTGCCGGGGGTATAAAGCTCATTCTGGGGGCTGACGGAGGCGTGGTCGAAGTCGCCGTCAAAGCGGGCGGTGGACACCACCAGCAGGGCATCGGACACGGTGCGCTCCAGGCCGTCGCTGGGGCTGTTGCGCACCAGCAGCTCGTCGGTGCCCTCATAGCGGGCGGCCACGGTGGCGGAGCCGCCGCCGTCCAGATAGATGGCGGTGACGCAGCCGGCGTCCTTCAGGAAGCTGGCCACCTCATACATGCTCATGCCGATGGACATGGGCTCCTGGCGGCCGTCGGCCTCGAAGAACACCACGGAGCCGTCGGCACGGATGCCCACGCTGTTGCGGGGCATGCGGTCGCCCTGGTCCAGGCCGGGGACGATTTGGCCGTTTTCCACCAGCATATAGGGGCCGGAAACGGCCTCCACCACGTCGGAGGTGTCGCTGCCGGCGGGGCGGATGACGGCGGAGCCGTCCTTCAGAATGGCGAAGAAGGGCTCGGCGCCGGTTTTCACCAGGTTGCCCTCCATAATGAGGTAGCCGGTGGGGGCGCCGGTCTGCATATTGTAGTAGTCGGCGTTGGTGGCCAGGACCACGCGGCCCTCGGTATCCGAGGCCCGTCCGTAGGCAGCGGCCTGGGCGGTGGTCTGGGACATCTCCCATTTCAGCTTTCCGCCGTCCACCATGGCCTTGCGCTGGGCGGCGGTGCTGCCGTCATAGTAATATCCGGTGTAGCTGGCCTTCAGGGTCACGTCCTTGGACAGGTCGATCTCCGAAAGGTAGCCCACCACCTGGCTGCCGTTGACGTTGCGCATGACCACCTTTTCCAGGGTCACGCCGCTGGCCACGGCATTCTTGGTGCGGGTAATGGGGGTGAGCCCCGCGGCGTTGCCGGCCAGGGTATCCGCCTGGGGCAGCTGGGCATCGGGTTCGGCGGTGTCGGGCTGGGTCTGCTGGACGACAGCGTCCGGCTCCGGCTCCTGGAGCCCGGCGGCCCAGGCCTGGGGCATGACCAGGCTGGCTGCCATCAGCAGTGCCAGAAGCAGTGATAGTGCTCTTTTCATCTTTTTCCTCCGTTACAGTTTGATTTCCAACACTTGATCGGGGTGCTCTCTCCGGGGTGCGGTCCCTCCTTTCAGTTCACGGTGACGGTGGTGTGGGCCACCAGGTTCTGTCTGGTATTGCCGTAGACATGGATGAAGTAAGTGCCCTTGTCCCGGTGCTGGGACAGGTTCACGGTATAGGACCAGTCGCCGTTGGACTGCCTGACCGCCTGGTACCACTGCAGGTCGTCCTGGCCGTTGACTGCGCTCCAGGTGGGGAACCAGACCTTCGTCAGATCGCTGCGGCCCGTCAGGGTCACGGTCATGTAGCGGCCGCCGTCGTGGAGCCGGGTCCATACCTGGGGGGACACCACCTGGGACACGGAGGCGGTGGTATGGGCCACCAGGTTCTTCTTGTTGTTGCCGTAGGCGTGGAGGAAGAAGCCTCCCGCGCTCTTATGGTTGGCCAAAGGCACCCGGCAGGTCCAGGAGCCGTCCGGCTGCTTGGTGGCCTCGTACCAGCGCAGATCGTCCTGACCGTTCACGGCGCTCCAGGTGGGGAACCAGACCTTCGTCAGGTCGCTGCGGCCTACCAGGGTCACGTCCAGATACCGGCCATCGGCGGACAGCACCGCCTGCATGCCGGAGCGGACCGGCTGGGGGGGCTGTTCGGGCTGGGAAGGCTGGGAGGTCTGGGGCACGGTGACAGTGGTGTGGGCCACCAGATTCTTCTTGGTGTTGCCGTAAGCGTGGATGAAGTAGACGCCGGTGCCGGAGTGGTCCGACAGGGCGATGCGGCAGGTCCAGGAGCCGTCGGTCTGCCTGGCGGCCTCATGCCAGCGCAGGTCGTCCTGGCCGTTGACCTGGCTCCAGGTGGGGAACCAGACCTGGGTCAGGTCGCCGCGGCCCGTCAGGGTCACGTCCAGATAGCGCCCGTCGGCGGACAGGGCGGCCTTCATCTCCGGCCCGGGGATCTTCTCCACATAGGCGGTGGTGTGGGCCACCAGGTTCTTCTTGTTGTTGCCGTAGGCGTGGATGAAATAGGTGCCGGTGGTGTTGTGGCGGGACAGGGCCACGGAATAGGTCCAGGAGCCGTCGGCCTGCTTCTTGGCCTCGTACCACTGGAGGTCATCCTGGCCGTTCTTCTCGCTCCAGGTGGGGAACCAAACCTGGGTCAGGTCGCTGCCGCCGGTGAGGGTCAGGTTCAGATACCGTCCGTCAGCGGACAGGGCCGCCTTCAGGGCGGGCTTCTCCGGCTGCACCAGGTTGTCCACCACCACGGTGCCGTGGTCCAGCAGACCCTGGGGCAGGCCGTTCTGATTGTAGACATGGACCATATAGGTGCCGGTTTCCTGGTGGTTGATCAGGGGCACCTCGGCCACCCAGCGGCCATTCTGCTGCTTGGCCTGATACCAGTGCAGATCATTCTGGCCGTCCTGCTGCCCCCAGACGGCGAAGCGCAGAGAGGTCTGGCTGGGAGCGGAGTAGGTCAGGTACATCACCGTGCGACTGGCGTTGAAGTAGTACCCCAGCTGCTGGGGGCGCACGGTGGGGGTAAAGGCATTGGCCCGGCCGGTGAGCCAGGTGCGCACCCGGCTGAGGGCCTCGTCATAGGTGGGGGCGAAGGGGGTTCCGCCGGGCTTGGGATTGGCGGCGCCCAGAGTGCTCCAGCGCAGGTAATTCAGGTCGGCGGAGACGCCGATCTCGTCCCGCAGACCGTCCACCTGACCGGCCATGCCGGTGAGCACCGGCTTATACCGGGTGTACAGCTCCTGCACCCGCTGATAAAACGCCGGGATGTTCAGCATCTTCTTCATCAGCACAGAGGTGCTGCTGGCGTTGTAGTCGGTGACCTTTTCGTTCTTGTTGCCCATGCAGGTGTCAAAGTCCCACAGGGGGCCCACATGGAGCACGTCGGACGCGCCGTCCTGATACCAGAAGAAGCTGGTGAAGAAGGACTCGCCGTTGAGAACGTACTCGTTCATCAGATAGTAGCGGGCCAGGGAGTCCACGTCGATCATTTCATTGAGCTGGCTCAGGGACAGGTTCTCCCAGCCCTGGGAGGTCAGCGCCGTGGTCAGGCGGGTCATGGCCGTCTGGAAATTGGTCATGGCCTGCTGAATGTGTTCGTCGTCCTCCTCCACGATCTCCTTCAGGGCGAAGTAGCTGTTCAGCCGGCCCTCGAAGAAATAGTGGTCCTCGTCCGTGGCGAAGCCGTTGTCCAGCTCGAACATGGCCCCGGCGGGGTCCTGCAGGTTCAGGCGGCCCTTGCCGATCTCGGCCTTTTCGCCCAGCAGATACACGCCAAGGTACTGGCCGTCTATCCACAGGTCCACATATTGATATTCCGTCACGAAGGGGAAGTCCATCTGCTCCGCCGTGTCATACACCAGCCGGGTGCGGATCATGCTGTCGTCGGAGGCGTTGGCCAGCAGAATCCACTTCTTGGCGGCGGGCATACCCAGCACGGAGGTCTTTTTGCTGAACTTGATCTGGTAGGGCTTTTTGGCGTATTCCCGCCAGGTGGAGTTGCCCCGGCCCTTGATCTCCACGGCGCCGGTGAGGACGTCGTCCCCGTCCGTCAGCACCAGGTCGTTGCCGGGATACTTCACATCCTTGTCCTGGTGGATCTGGTCCAGGGTGGTACCGTTGAGGGTCAGCCGCAGGCTGGGCAGACTGCTCTGCCGCAGGCACACCGTCTCGGTTCTGCCGCCCTCCAGGGTCAGGGTCACCCGGTCACGGTCGGCGAAGGCCCCGGTCAGGGTGCCGCCCTCCCGGTCCAGGGCGCCGGCGGAGGCCGCCGTTACCCTGCCGCTGAAGGACAGAACCGTGTCCGCCGGGCTTTCGTCCTGGGGCAGGAACAGGTACCACACCCCGTCCTGCTCGGACCGGCAGCCCTGGTTGGTCCACTGCCGGGCGTCCACGGTCCAGCAGCGGAAATCGTTGTCTCCGGCGAAGGCCGTGGCTGTCAGCAGCACCGTCAGCAGGAGGGCCGCCAGCAGCGCCCACAGCCAGGCGCCGGATTTTTGGATCACTTTCATGCATCTTTCTCCCATCTGAAAGGATAGAGCGGCTGCGGGCAATTTTACACGATAAAGCGCCGCTGTTCCGCTAATTACACTCTATTATAACAGGTACACTGCGAAATATCAACCGCTTTTTGCTGCGTGCCCGCCAAAAATCAGGTAAATTTTTGGATGAAACGTATAAAATAAGAGCTCCCGGCGCGGCCGGAAGCTCTCATTTTATGCAATTATGGGGATCCACTCAGTCCTCGCGGCTGGCCAGCACGTTCATGGAAACGGGCTCGTCGTTGGCAACGGGGGCAGACAGATTGACGCTGGAATAGCCGCCCCGCAGGTCGGAGCCATCCTCAAACGTCTTGGTGCAGCGGTCATACTCCACCTGTATCACGGAGGCGATGGTGTGGCGGCCATAGTCGTCCAGCTTGGCGTACTGGTCCAGGATCCGCTGGGTGTCCTCCGTCAGGTGGATGTTCTCCTCGCCCAGGGCGCAGATGCCCAGTGTGCGGCAAATCTGGACCACCGTGTCAAACGAAGAACCGCCGATGCCGTTGTGCAGTGCGCTGTTGATGGTGGACAGAGGAATGCCAACTGCAAAAGCAAACTGCCGGACGCTCTTGTACTGGCGGGAAATTTCGTCCCGTACGATGTTGGTAAGTTTGTCCATAATTCGACCCTCTTTACTGTAGATTCCAGAAGCAGCTTTGCTTCCGGATAAACTAATTATAACAAGCCGTACGAGAAATCGCAATAGGGAAACGTGAAAAATAATAATTTTTTTACAATCTGCCGCTATAAATAAATCCGTATGGGGGCAATTTCCTCTTTTCATTTGGGTGCCTGTGTGATACACTGTACAGGATAGGGGGGAGGGCTCCTGTGAAGAAAAAGTGGTCGCCCCGGACGGCTGCGGGGCAAATTGCGGTGCAGCTGGTGCGCCGTTATTATCTGCATGACGTGGGCCGGGACAGCGCGGCCCTGACCTATTACCTGCTGTTTGCGCTGTTCCCGCTGCTGGTGTTCATCAGCACCCTGCTGGGCATCCTGAAGCTGGACGTGGACAGCGTGACCCAGGTGCTGTCCCAGATCGTTCCGGCGGACGTGATGTCGGTGCTGGAGTCGTATCTTGAATATGTGTCCGCCAACGCCAGCCGCCAGCTGCTGTGGTTCAGCCTGATTTTCTCCGTCTGGTTTCCCATGCGGGCCACCAGCTGTCTGCTGCACTCCCTGCGCAAGGCCTTCGGCCTGGGTCCGCCCCGAAAAATGCTGGTCAATCAGCTGGGGATCCTGCTGTTCACCGTGTGGCTGATCCTGACCATCGGACTGACGCTGCTGCTGGTTACGGTGGGCCGCCGGGCGCTGGAGTTTCTCTCCGGCCTCATCGAGCTGCCGGCGGGGTTCATCGACCTGTGGAGCTATCTGCGGTTTATCGTTCTGGGCGTGGTGATGTTCCTGATGCTGACGGTGCTGTATATGCTGGCACGGGGGCAGCGGCGGCCTTTGAAGGAAGTGGCCCCCGGGGTGGGCATCTCCCTGGCGGCGTGGATGGTCCTGTCCCTGGCCTTTTCGTATTATGTGGAGAATTTTGCCAATTATTCCGTGCTGTACGGCTCCATTGCCACGGTTGTGGTGGTGCTGCTGTGGCTCTATATGAGCGGCACGGTGCTGATTATGGGCGCGGAGTACAGCGCCGTGATACTGCGCCGCAGGCGCAGCCGGCTGCCGGAGAGCAGCGGAGAGGAGCAAGCATGAAGATCATCATTGTGGGCAACGGCAAGGTGGGCTATGCCATTGCCCGGCAGCTGGCGGTGGAGGATCACGACATCACCATCGTGGACGACGACGCCGCGGCCCTGCACCGGGCCGACAGCACCCTGGACGTGATGTGCGTGGAGGGCAACGGCGCCAGCATCAGCGTGCTGGACGCGGCGGGGGTCCGCGGCGCGGACCTGGTCATCGCCGTCACCAATCTGGACGAGACGAACCTGGTGTGCTGCCTGATCGCCAAAAAGCTGGGGGCGCAGCACACCATCGCCCGGGTCCGGAACCCGGAGTATCGCCGGGACGCCGGGATGCTGAAGCGGGAGATCGGCCTGGATATGCTGATCAATCCCGACCTGGGAGCGGCCCAGGAGATCGCCCGGATCCTGAGCTTCCCGGCGGCCTTCTCGGTGGAGCCCTTCGCCGGAGGGCGCATCGACATGATCGGCTTCCGGGTGACGGAGGAGGACTCCCTGGCGGGGGTGTCCCTGAACGATTTCCATCGCAACCGCCTGGCGGAGGTGCTGATCTGCGCCGCTCACCGGGGGGACGACATCATCATCCCCGACGGCTCCTTTGTGCCCCGCAGCGGGGACAAGCTGTACATGGTGGGCACCAAGGCGGAGCTGCAGAAGATGCTGCGGGGCATCGGACGCACCCTGCAGAAGGTGAAGAACGTGTCCATCCTGGGCGGCAGCCGCATCACCATGTACCTGACCTGGGAGCTGGCCCGCAGCAATACCAAGGTCCGGATCGTGGAGATGAAGCACGACAAGTGCCTGCGCCTGTCCGCCGAGCTGCCCGGGGCCATGATCATCGAGGGCGACGGCACCGATGCCGACCTGATCGAAAGCGAGAACATTTTCGAGACCGACGCCTTTGTGGCGCTGACGGACCGGGACGAGGAGAACCTGCTGATGGCGCTGACGGCCCAGCGGGCCGGGGTGCCCAAGGTGCTGACCAAGATGACCCGTCCCAACTACATGGACCTGGTGCAGGAGACGAAGCTGGGCAGCATCATCAGCCCCAAGGACCTGACCTCCAACCAGATCACCCGCTATGTCCGGGCCCTGGCCAACTCCCAGGGCAGCACCGTGGAGAGCCTTTACAAAATGCTGGACGGCTCCGTGGAGGCGTTGGAATTCACCGCCACGGCCTCCAGCCGGTCGGTGCTGGACAAGCCCCTGAAGGATCTGACCCTAAAAAAGGGCGTGCTGCTGGCGGCCATTGCCCGGGAAAACAAGATCATCATCCCCGGCGGTCTCACCACCATCCAGGAGGGGGACCATGTGGTGGTGGTCACCAAGTCCCAGGTGTTCGACGACCTGACAGACATCCTGCTGTAAGTAAATAAAACGAGCAAACAAAAACCTCCGGCCTGGCCGGAGGTTTTTGCTTGCCGGATAGCCGAAGCATGGTCAGGGCCGCGTCTGTCTGGCGCGCCGGAGTGCCGCCAGACGGTCCCATGCCCCCATGCCCGGGCGGTAGACCAGCTCGCCGATGGCCACGCCGAGAACCGCCGCCGTTATCAGGGGAATCGCCAGCATGGCGATGTTGGACCGGGCCAATCGTTTTTGGATGGTCATGAGAACCACTCCTCCCTTATAGTCAGGCTGATTATACCACAGAATGCGGCGGCTGTGGTTAAATAATCCTTAAACAAGGTTGCTTTTCCGGACAAAAATGGTATGATAGACATGACGCGAAAGACAACGGACCGAAGTGGAGCGTAAACTATGACGGCATTTCTGCAACAATATATTTCCCCGGCGCTGCCGGTGATCCTGTGGCTGTTCCGGGGCGTGACCGCCGGGCTGGCGGTGTGGCTGCTGGTGCGGTGCTGCAAGTCCCTGTTCCGGGGCCGGGACCGGGAGAGCTGGGGCTTTGTGACCCTGTCTAACGGCGCGCGGTACGAGTTGTATCACTGGGAGAACGTCATCGGCCGGGCCCGGCGCTGTCTCTTATACAC
>ENA-OYZG01000244-OYZG01000244.1-human-gut-metagenome-genome-assembly--contig:-NODE-244-length-16827-cov-6.602135_pt1 | contig 16827 bp, 8 predicted proteins | sample MGYA00244071_ERZ653466 | MGnify/ENA primary metagenome ERZ653466 (study PRJEB26926, sample SAMN06165150) | human gut metagenome | biome: ENVO:00009003; feature: ENVO:2100002; material: ENVO:00002003...
GCTCGGAGATGTGTATAAGAGACAGCCCATGGAGATGTTCGCGGCGGTCATCCGTGACAAATACGCCGAAAAAGATGCCGCCGACGGGCGGACTACCTACAACATCGCCATTATGCCCTGCACTGCCAAGAAGATGGAGGCGGCGCGGCCGGAGTTCGTCCATAACGGTCGGCCGGATGTGGATCTGGTGCTGACTACCCGGGAGCTGGTGGACATGATGCGTGAGACGGGCGTGCAGCTGGACGAGCTGGAGCTGGAGTCCCCGGACCTGCCCTTCGGTTTGGGCAGCGGCGCGGCGGTGATCTACGGCGTCACCGGCGGCGTGGCCGAGGCCGTGGTGCGCTACTGTCTGCCGGATAAGAGCAACAACGCCCTCCAGGCCATCCGGGTCACGGATCTGCGGGGCGACGGGGCCATCCGTGAGGTGAACCTCACCGTGGAGGGCCAGGAGCTGCACCTGGCCATCGTCAACGGCCTGTCCCACGCCAAGGAGCTGATCGCCGACGTGGAGGCCGGAAAGCGCTTTTACCACCTGGTGGAGGTCATGACCTGCCAGGGCGGCTGCGTAGGCGGCGCCGGTCAGCCCTATGGCCTGACGGCGGCCAAGAAGCGCCGGGGCGCGGGCCTGTACGAGGCGGACTCCTCCGCCATGTTCAAGCGGGCGGAGAAGAACCCCATCGTCACCCGCCTGCTGGAGGACTACGGTCCCGACCGCTGTCATGAGCTGCTGCACGTCCATTACGGAGAATAATTGAACACGCCAACAGGCCGTCCGGCACCTGCCGGACGGCCTTTTTATGCCCCACGCCTTGGCTCTCCCTCTGGGAGAGCTGTCGGCGCAGCCGACTGAGAGGGCCTGTAGGGGCGGACGACCCTGTCCGCCCAAACCTGCCGGGTTGACGCGGCCCGCTGAGGGCAGCGGGCCCTACGAAATGTCTACCGATAGAACACTCGTAGGGCGGGGCCCATGTCTGCCCACTGTCCCGCCGCCAGCCACCCGCGCAAAAAGGGAGGGCGGACAGATGGTCTGTCCGCCCTCAAGTGAGGAGAAAAATGGTAAGAAAAAAGCAATATTACAGCAGCATGGCCAGCAGCCACACCGCGCCGATGGCCGCGCCCCCCAACAGGGCCGCCAGCCACGGGGACATACGCAGCCGCCGCCGGGGCGGTGCGCCGTGGGTCCGGGCATAATCCTTGGCAATGCGGATGGCCTGGTCCACCACCTGCTGGGAGGTGACCCCTCCGCTGCCCACGGCTGCGTCGTTGCGCACAATGAAAATGGCCTGTTCAAAAATATGCGGGTCCGGGGAATCCACCACGATGACCCGGCGGGAAAGTCCTTTTACCAAGAGTTATGCCCTCCTCTGTTGCGATTTCGTTTGACAGCTTCAGTATGCCCGCCACATAGGGGAATATACCCCCTTACACCGGCTTTTTTTCGCCGGAGGACAGGTGCAGCACCAGCACGGCGCAGTCGTCCTCCAGCCCCTTGCGGCCCCGGGATTCCGCCAGGATCAGCGACACCAGGGCGTTGGCGTCCCGGCCGCTCCACCCGGCCAGCAGATTCTGCAGCCACTCATCGTTTCCGGCGTCGGCGATGCCGTCGGAGACCATCACGAAGAAGCTCCCGGCGGTCAGCTGCAAACGGGTGCACTCCGGGGCCTCCCGGACGGCCTGCAGTCCGGCGGGCAGGGACTGGCCGGTATAGCGGCTGACGCTGCCGCTGCGCTTGAGATAGGACGGAGCGGCCCCGTACTTATAGAGGGCGGCCTGTCCGCTGGCCCGCTGCAGGGCCAGCAGGTCAATGGTGGTGAAGCCTCCGCCGCTCTCTCCCCGCAGGGACAGGGCGGTGTTCAGGGTTTTCAGAGCCGGGCCCGGCTCGATGCCCGCCTCCAGAAACTGCCGCAGCAGCCGGACGGTCATGGCCGCCTCCCGGTGGGCGGCCTCGCCGCTGCCCATGCCGTCGGACAGCAGCAGATACACGGTGTCTCCCACCTCGAAGGTATCCAGCTGGTCGCCGCAGACGCTCTGGCCCTGCCGGGGCCGCAGGGAGGAGGCCACCCCATAGCCCATGGCCTGGGCTCCGGCGGGCACCGCCGGACCGGCGGAGGCCAGCATATCCCCCAGCTGAGCATATTGCTCCCGGGCCTGGTCCCGGACCTCCGACAGCCGCCGGTGGTACTGCTGCCGCAGCAGATAGGACCGCAGCTCCACATTCACCGCCCCCACAAAATCCGACAAATGGACGCACCGGGAGGTGAAATACAGGGGAAAATCCCCGGCCTGGGCCTCTCCCCGCTGCAAAAGCCGGGGGCAGGCGTCGTTGAAGGCGTTGTAGGTGGCGCTGTAATTCTGCCGCCAGCAGGTATCCCGCAGGATGCACCGGCGGCACACCTGCTCCGCCGCCCGGTCAAATACCACCGATGGATTCTCCGGCTTCTCCGGAGCGGTGCCCCGGAAGAAGCTGTCGTACAGGTCCCGCAGGGCGGCGGCGGGCTTGGCCAGGCGGTCCGGCCGGGGCGGCTTTTCCGGCTGGACCCGTTTTTTCTCCGGCGGCAGGCTCAGCCGGGGCAGCGGCAGCAGGGACAAAATTCCGCCCGAAAACAGCTCAATCATCCGATAAAGCGGCTCTTCCGTCCCGAACAGCAGAGTACAGCCCCCGCCAATGGCCCAGAATGTCCCGATACACACCGGGACAGGGGCGGAACGCACCCGGGACAAAGCGGCGCAGGAAAGCCCCAGCACCGCCATAGGCGCCAGGTCCGGCTCATCCCCCAGCAGACCCAGGCACAGCCCCATGGCGGCCCCCCAGGCAGCCCCCCGGGCCGGTTCCATCTCCCGGACGCTGCGCATCAGAAAAGCGCACGTCAGGCACATTCCAACCGATATTCCGACGATCCGGAAAGCCCCCGCCGAAAGGCACAGCCCCGCCGCCAGCAGCAGGGGCAGCCGGTCCCGGCGGCGCAGCAGCAGGTCCGTGACCGCGGCGGTGAGGCCCATGCAGAACACGCACAGGGCCCACAGCCGGATGGGCCGGGCGATGAGATACGCCGACTGCACCAGAAGCAGCAGCGCCGCCGCAAGGCCCGGCCGGAAAAACCGCCGGGGGAAAAATTTCGTGTCGAAAAAGGCAATGCTGCCGGAAAAGATCAGAATGGCCGCCGCCAGCTGCCGCAGACCCGCCTGAAACGGCAGAAACAGAAACGCCCCCAGTCCGCAGCCCAGCACGCAGCACAGGCCCGGCAGTCCCGGCCCGGCCGCCGCCGTGATGGCCAGAGGCAGCGGGGCGCACAGGCCCCCGAAGGAGCCGGCCGTCAGCAGGCAGGTCAGGGCCGCCCGGCCCAGGGGTTCAAGCAGCCGCCGTTTCTCCCGGGGCAGTGGCAGAAGTTTCATGGACAAGCCCTCCTTTGCCCCCTATTGTAGCCGGGCGGCGGACGAAAAAGTGTCGGGAAATAGCACAGAGGGCGTATTTTCAGGGCGGAATGGTCTTTGTTTGGTCAAATGTTAAGAAAATGTTACGGAAATCGGCAGATTTGTTTAAAATATTCTTCTTGTTATTGCCGGACAAATAGTATATAATACCCTATATTATTGTGCTTATGCCGCCCTCCGGCGGCAGTCTATAGAAAGGAAGTTAGCTATGATTAAGGTTCAAACCGGTCAGGGCGAGATCACCATCAGCAGCGCGGTATTCACCACCATCACCGGCGCGGCAGCCACCAACTGCTTCGGCGTCAAGGGCATGGCCTACCGCAGCATGACCGACGGCCTGGTGCACCTGCTGCGGCGGGAAGCCATGAGCAAGGGCGTGAAGGTCACTTATAACGAGGACGGCACCGTTTCCATCGAGCTGCACATCGTTGTGGAAAACGGCGTCAATATTGCCACGGTCTGCCGCTCCATCATGAGCGAGGTCAAGTATGTGGTCACCAAGAATACCGGGGTGGAGGTCCGCGAGGTCAATGTGTGCGTGGACTCCGTTACCGTGTAAGCACCCGGCCAAAGGAGTAACAAAGAGATGACAGATAGAATCAGCGGCAGCGCCTTCAAGCAGATGATCGCCTTCGGCGCTGCCTGTGTCGCCCAGCAGAAGCAGGCCATCAACGATCTGAACGTGTTTCCGGTGCCCGACGGCGACACCGGCACCAACATGAGCCTGACCATCCAGACCGCCGTCAACGAGCTGAAAAAGTCCGAGCCCGCCACCGTCGGCGAGGCGGCAAAGATCACCGCAGGGGCCCTGCTGCGGGGCGCCCGGGGGAACTCCGGTGTGATTTTGTCCCTGCTGTTCCGGGGCATTTCCAAGTCCGCCAAGGGCCTGGTGGAGATGGACGGCCCGGCCCTGGCCGCCGCCATGGGCGAGGGTGTGGCCACTGCCTATGGCGCGGTGATGAAGCCCGCCGAGGGAACGGTGCTGACCGTGTCCCGGCTGGCCGCCGCCCGGGCCGCCCAGGCCGTCCAGGAGAATCCCAGCGCCGAATACGTGCTGGAGCAGGCCATTCTGGCCGGGCAGGAGACCCTGGCCCAGACCATCGACATGAACCCGGTGCTGAAAAAGGCCGGGGTGGTGGACGCCGGAGGCAAGGGCTACCTCATCATTCTGGACGGTATGCTGCGGGCCCTGCGGGGCGAGGAACTGCCCCAGGTGGAGGAGGACGAAAAGGCCCAGGATAAGGCGGATTTCGGCGCCCTGAGCCTGGAGGACATCACCTTTACCTATGACACGGTGTTCATCGTGCGCAAGAAGGAGGGCGTGTCCATCGAGCCCTTCCGGGCGTATCTGGACGGCATCGGCGACAGCCTGGTCATCGGCGAGGACGACGAGGCCTTCAAGGTCCATGTGCACACGGATATCCCCGGCCAGGCCCTGACGGAGGCCGCCAAATACGGCACCCTGGAGCTGGCAAAGATCGAGAACATGCGCACCCAGGCGGAGGAGCTGGCGGCCGGCAAGCAGGCCCAGAGCACCGACGATCTGGACGCCGTGGAGGAGGAGCTGGAGGCCATGGAGGGCGGCGTGGCCGCCCCGGAGAAGCGCTACGGCTTCCTGGCGGTGTGCGCCGGTGACGGCCTGGCCGCCACCTTCCGGGATCTGGGCGTGGACCGCATCGTGTCCGGCGGCCAGACCATGAACCCCTCCACCCAGGCCATTCTGCAGGAGGTGAACCGCACCCCCAGCCAGGTGGTGTTCGTGCTGCCCAACAACAAGAACATCATCATGGCCGCCCAGCAGTGCGTGGGCCTGACGGAAAAAGAGGTCATCGTGGTGCCCACCAACACCGTGCCCCAGGGGATCTCCGCCATGATGGCGGTGGACCCGGAGGAGGCCGATCCCCAGGTGATCCTGGCGGCCATGACGGAGGCGGCGGAGAACGTGGTCACCGCCCAGGTGACCTATGCCGCCCGGAACTCCGATTTCGACGGCTTCGCCATCAGCGCCGGGGACTATCTGGCCCTGACGGACGGGAAGCTGTTCGGCACGGATCAGAAGCTGGAGACCCTGCTGGATCAGCTGGCGGCTCTGGCGGCGGACAAGGGCGCGGAGTTCATCACCGTGTTCTATGGCGACGGCGTCACCCAGGAGGACGCCCAGCGGGCCGAGCAGCGCTTTGCGGATGCCTGCCCGGAGGCGGAGGTGTCCCTGCTCCCCGGCGGCCAGCCTGTGTATTACTATATTATCTCAATTGAATAATATATTGTGCCGTTTGCGCAAAAAAGACGCCGGAGGTCTCCTCCGGCGTCTTTTGGCATCGCCCGCCATTCCGTTGTTTTTGGGCCGGGTAGAACCCGGCCCCTACAGGTTTTTCCCTGCTGCCCCACCGTAGGGGCGGACGACTCTGTCCGCCCTTTTCTGTGCCTGCCAAAATCTCCATCTTGCCCCGGGGGGCGGGGTGTGGTACAATGGCCTTACTTTATAATAAGGAGCGTGCCGGTATGATGCACCTGGAAGCGGACGTATTCCGGAAATTCGACAAGCAGTGGGCCCTGGTCACGGCGGGGACCCCGGAGCATTACAACACCATGACCATCAGCTGGGGCGGCCTGGGCACCCTGTGGAGACGGCCAGTGGCCACCGTGTATGTGAAAAAGAACCGCTATACCTTTGAATTTATGGAGGAGAGCGACTACTTCACCGTCAGCTTTTACCCTGAGGCGCAGCGCCGGGCCCTGTCCCTGCTGGGCAGCACCTCCGGCCGGGACGGCGACAAGGTGGCGGCGGCGGGCCTGACGCCGGAGTTCCTGCCCCAGGGCATCACCTTCCGCCAGGCGGAGACCACCCTGGTCTGCCGCAAGCTCTATTGCCAGGACTTCGCCCTGGACCAGATCCCCCAGGATGTTCAGGACCTCTTTTACCGGGACGAGCCGGTCCACCGGATGTACATCGGCGAGGTGGTGGACATCATCGGGAATGAAAGCCTTGCCAATCGCCCCTGAGTGTGCTATACTCAGGGCATAGCATACGGAAGCTCATATAGCCTTGCGGATATGGTGCAAGGCGTTTCTACGGGGCCGCCCACGGCCCTGCTATGGGTGCTCTGCCGGTGAACCGGCGGGGCGCCCATCTATTTTTTTCTGAAGGAGCGATGCGGTATGACACAGGTTTTACGCGGCAACATCATCCAGGCCCCCCGGCTGGGGGAGCTGGACATCCGGGAGCACGGCTATCTGGTGCTGGAGGACGGCGTGGTGCAGGGGGTCTATGACGCGCTGCCCCAGGCCCTGGCCTCCGCCCCCATAACGGACTACGGCGACCGGCTCATCATGCAGTCCTTTGTGGATATGCACCTCCACGCGCCCCAGTATCCCATGCTGGGCATGGGCATGGACCTGCCCCTGCTGGACTGGCTGAATACCTACACCTTCCGCACCGAGGCCCGGTTCGCAGACCCGGACTTTGCCCGCCGGACCTATCGCCGCCTGGCCTCCGACCTGATCACCAACGGCACCACCCGGGTGTGTATGTTCTCCTCCCTGCACACCGAGGCCACCTGGATCCTCATGGAGGAGCTGGAGCGGGCCGGGGTCACGGGCTATGTGGGCAAGGTGAATATGGACCGCAACGCCCTGCCCGGCATTCTCCAGGAGACCACGGAGGAGTCCGTCTCCGAGACCCTGCGCTGGCTGGACGGCTGCCATTTTGAGCACGTCAGGCCCATCATCACCCCCCGCTTCACCCCCAGCTGTTCCGACGAGCTGATGGCCGCCCTGGGGGAGATCGCCCGGGACCGGGGGCTGTATGTCCAGTCCCATCTGTCGGAAAACAGGGGGGAGATCGCCTGGGTGAAGGAGCTGCACCCGGACTGCGCCCAGTATTGGGAGACCTATGACAAATACGGTCTGTGGAAGGACCACACGGTGATGGCCCACTGCGTCCACTCCGATGCCCGGGAGTGCGCCGCCATCCGCCGGGCCGGGGTGGTGGTGGCCCACTGCGCCGGGTCCAACATCAACCTGTGCAGCGGCGTGTCCCCGGTGCGGGAGATGCTGCAGCAGGGCATCTGGGTGACCCTGGGGTCCGACATCGCCGGCGGGGCACAGCTCCCCATGTACAAGGTCATCACCATGAGCATCCGGGCCTCCAAGATCAGGCGCATGGAAACCGACTGGTCCGAGGACTTCCTGACCGTGCCGGAGGGGTACTATCTGGGCACCACCGCCGGGCACCGGTATTTCGGCGGGGGGGAGGGCTTCGCCGTGGGCCAGCCCCTCCACGCCATCGTGGTGGACGACGGGGACTTCCCGGAGTCCGTCCGCCCCCTGACGGTCCGGGAGCGCTTCGAACGGTCCCTCTATATGCTCCACCGCCACAACATCACCGCCGTCTGGTCCCATGGCCGCCAGGTGAAGTGAATATCTGCCGCCGCTCCCGCGGGAGCGGCGGCTCAGCTTGTCAAAAAAGGGCGTGGCCCTTTTTTGACAAAAGGCTTGCAGTCTGCCGCGCGCATAATTTGTTCGCTGAAAGCGAACAAATTCCACACTTGCAGACCGAGAAGTGTTTTTTGCGACGTACACGCCGCCGCAAAAAACGGGTTGCACTTTATTTGCCGCCTGCGGGCGGCAAACTCTGCGAGGCTTTTTTGACAGACTCTGCCGCCGCTCCCGCGGGAGCGGCGGCTTTTTGCGCCCTTTTGTGGATACGCCGCGCCGAATCATTTGATCAAAACGGCCCTGTAAAGTGGAAATATTGGAAGAATACTGAAAATATACAGAATATTCATGGAAGATATTTCCAATAACTTCCTATGCCAGTCCACTTGCTGCAAACAAAAACAAATGTGCGTGTACTGCGGACGGAATCAGTGGGGCGGAAAAAGGGAGGCTGACATTTTGACGGATTTGTACAACACGGACGCCGAGCCTGGAAACTGTTCGTGAGATAAGTACAAAAAACAATGGGTCGTTTATCACGGTGATGTGATACCGAAGCATCGGAAAAAAACGCCAACCGGCCGTCCACCCGGCGGAAACACCGGAAACGTTTCCTGAAAAAATCCTTGTTTTTGGAAGAAATTCCTTGCTTTTGCAGGAGAAAGGAAGTATAATTATGTAATCGGAAAGCGCCTCAACACAGCAGGGGAGCGGAACGAAAAAAACAGGAAGGAAGTCGATCGATGAAAAAGACGAGAATGCCGTAGCGGCTGCTTGCCCTGGTCCTGGTGCTGATGATGCTCATCAGCGTCCTGCCGGTCAGCGCCATGGCGGCGGAACTGACGCCGTCTGACCCCGAGACCGGGCTGACGGCCACCGATGTGACCAATGAGCTCACAGACAGCGACCGTCTGGCGATCTTCGAGGAGAACATGGACTCCGGCAAGGTGTCCAGGTCCGAGATCCCGGCAGACGACGAAATGGTCAAGGTCATTGTGCAGCTGGATGCAGACAGCCTGCTGGATGTCCGCAACCGCACCAATGCCAGTATGTCCATGCTGGACTTCCAGCAGACGGACGCAGCCAAGGCCCAGCTGAAGGACATCGCCAACCTGCAGCTCTCCGTGATGAACACCATGGAAAGCAAGGGCATTCCCAGCTCCTTCACCTTCAGCTACACCTCCGTGGTCAGCGGCTTTGCCGCCCAGGTGCCTTACGGCAAGATCCATGACATCAAGAGCATTGACGGCGTAGAGGACGTGGTGCTGTGCCAGACCTACTACACCGATTCCATGGGCTCCGCCACTCTGGGCCAGGCCCTGACCGCCGCGGAAGTGGCGGCCTATTCCAACAACACCCAGTATCAGGGCGAGGGGATGCTCATCGGCATCCTGGACACCGGCCTGGATGTGAACCACGAGGCCTTTGCCAACGCTCCTGCCGTGCAGAAGCTGCAGAAGTCCAGCCTGTCCAAGCTGCTCTATCAGATCAGCCAGGGCGAGGACGGCAAGACCAACGTCACCGCCTACAGCTATGCCGCCCTCTGGTATGCCCAGAAGCACAGCTCCAGCTCCCTGGTGCTGCTGACCGAGGACGACCTGTATAAGAGCGGCAAGGTGCCCTTCGCCTTCGACTATGCCGACGCCGACGCGGACGTGATCCCCTCCGCCGACGCCGTGGAGAAGTACGGCAATGACCACGGCACCCACGTGGCCGGTATCACCGCCGGCAAGACCGTGGACGCCGACGGCAGCGTCACCTTCGCCGGTCAGTCTCCCGAGGCACAGCTGGCCATCTTCAAGGTATTCTCCGACTCCACCAACGGCGCCTCCACGGATACCATCCTGGCGGCCCTGAACGATGCCCTGCTGCTGGACGTGGACGTGATCAATATGTCCCTGGGCTCCAACGGCGGCTTCGGCCGGGAGGCCGAGGGCGACCTGACCACCAAGTATTACGACCTGGTCAAGTCCGCCGGTATCCTGCTGAACTGCTCCGCCGGTAACTCCTATTCCTCCTCCCAGGGCGGCGCAAAGGGTGACTTCACCTCCGTGTCCGACCCCGACACCGGCATCATCAGCTCCTCGTCCTCCTATGACGCGGCGCTGTCCGTTGCCTCCGTCAACGCCAACGAGACGGCGGCCTTTGTCACCGCCCAGGGCCGCGTCCCCTATCAGGACGTGTCCGGCCACGACTTCACCGCCCTGCTGCTGGGCAATGACAGCTCCAAAACCTATGAGTACGTCATGGTGCCCAACACCGGCGACACCGCCGATTACCAGGGCCTGGACGTCACCGGCAAGATCGCCGTGGTCATGCGCGGCGGCCTGTCCTTCGAGCAGAAGCAGCTCAATGCCGCCTCTGCCGGTGCTGCGGGCTGCATCATCTATAACAACCGCGACGGCTATCTGCTGAACATGTCCGTGGATAACTACAAGATCCCCACCGTGTGCATCAGCCTGGCCAACGGCCAGATGATGGAAGCCGCCCAGGAAAAGACCCTCACCGTCTCCAAGACCGAAAAGGGCTCCGTGGCTATGAGCGACTTCTCCTCCTGGGGCCCTCTGCCCTCCCTGTCCCTGAAGCCGGAGATCACCGCCCCCGGCGGCAGCATCTATTCCTCTCTGCCCTTCGCCCAGTACGGCTACATGAGCGGTACCTCCATGGCCTCTCCGTATCTGGCGGGTGTGTCCGCCGCCGCTCTGGAGTATGTGAATACCCTGATGCCCGGCGCCTCCGATACCGACAAGCAGCTGCTGGTGAACCGCCTGCTGATGAGCACCGCCGACATCCTGTATGATGAAAACGGCGTGGCTTACTCTCCCCGCAAGCAGGGCTCCGGTATGGTGAACCTGGCCGAGGCCGTCACCACCCCTGCCTACCTGTATGTCCGGGGCCAGGACAAGACCAAGATCGAGCTGGGCGACGACGCCGACCAGCTGGGCGTGTACAAGCTGAGCTTCGTGGTGAAGAACCTCACCGGCTCCGCCCTGTCCTATGACGTCAGCACCACCGTCCAGACCGAGAGCACCACCTCCGACGGGCTGTACATCGCCCAGAAGGGCTATGTCCTCTCCGCCGACACCAGCGCCATCAAGGTCTCCGGCGGCGCCCTCAGCGGCTCCACCGTCACCGTGCCCGCTAACGGCGAGGCCACCGTCACCGTCACCGTCCGCCTGTCTGACGCGGACCGGGCGTATCTAGCCAAGTTCCCCAACGGCATCTATGTGGAAGGCTTCGTGGAGCTGACCAACAACGACGATCCTGCGCTGTCCGTGCCCTTCCTGGGCTTCTACGGCGACTGGACCAAGGCCCCCATCTTCGAGGACGCCGATATCTACAACGGCCTGGACGAGAAGATGTACGCCACCAACGTGGCCGGTGTTTACGCCATGATGTACGTGGTGAAGCTGGGCATGTATCCCTTCGTGGTCCCCGAGGGCTACGACACCCCCTCCACCTCCGCCGATAAGATCTGCGTGGACCTGGGCGGCGGCAACGGCGTCAGCAACCTGTATTACCTGCAGGCCGGTCTGCTGCGGGCGGCCAAGACCACCAACGTCACCATCACCGACAGCGACACCGGCCAGGTGTACCTCAACAGCGACGGCCTCAATGTCCGCAAGGCCATGTACAACTCCAGCTCCGCCGCTGTGCGGCCCGGCTATGTGGGCGAGATCTTCCCCCCGCTGACCGGCATCCACCTGATCCCCAACAACACCCGCATGACCTACACCGCCGCCGCCTATGTGGACGGCTTCGATGTGCAGGACAACCTGAAGAACACCTATTCCTTCAACTTCACCTCCGACGGTGAAATGCCCTATATCGTCGACCGCGAGAACCTGCAGTTCCGCACCGGCGACGACGGCCGGAAGTACCTGGACGTGACCCTGGCCGATAACTTCTGCCTGGCCGGCGCCACCCTGTACTCCACCCAGTGGAAGACCAACGTCAACAACGGCAAGAAGGAAATGAGCATCGGCTCCAACTACTATGACGGCATCATCCCTGCCCTGAAGGCCGACGGCACCTCTCCCCGGGCTTACGAGGAGTATACCTACACCTTCGACGTTACGGACTTCTATCAGAAGCTCCTGCAGGGCACCTTCTATGTGGTGGCCTACGACTACGCCATGAACCAGTGTGCCTATCGCGTGACCCTGCCTGAAAACGCCGTCACCAAGATCACTCTGGATCAGACCGCCGTGACCCTGCCCCAGAAGGGCTATGTCCAGCTGAACGCCACTGTGACTCCCGACGACGCCACCGACCAGAACCTGGTTTGGAGCTCCTCCGATTCCAGCGTGGCCGAGGTGAAGAACGGCATCGTGGCCGCCAAGGCTCCCGGCACCGCCACCATCACCGTCAAGTCCTCCGTCTGGACCGACGTGGAGGCCCAGTGCCAGGTCACCGTCACCGACGAGGTGGGCGCGGACGTGCCTATGAGCGAGTTCCTGCTGAACACCTCCTCCGTGACCATGCTGGCCGGCACCACCTATACCAATGTCCGGCTGTATGGCTACGCGCCCTTCTATGCCACCGACCTGAACCTGGAGTGGACCTCCTCCGACGAGTCCGTGGTTACTGTTGAGCCCAACGGCGAGGGCGATGAGCTGACCCAGTATGCCAAGCTCACCGCTCTGAAGCCCGGCACGGCCACCGTTACCGCCAAGGCCAAGAACGGCACTGCCTCCTATGACCTGGCCGTCACCGTCACCGAGGCCACCGGCTCCGGCAGCTTCAACATCGTGGGCGACACCCTGGTCAGCTACAGCGGCACCGAGAGCACCGTCACCATTCCCGACGGCGTCCGGGTCATCGGGGAGAACGCCTTCAAGAACAACGACTACGTTCTCAACGTCATCTGCCCCGACTCCCTGGAGGAGATCGGCTATCGGGCCTTCTACGACTGCGACAACCTGCAGAGCGTCAGCCTGCCTGAGACCATGAAGGTCATCAACGAGGGCGCGTTCTACTACTGCAAGAACCTAAAGACGCTGGGCCACACCGACGACGGCGTCCTGCCCAAGGGCCTGACCTCCATCGGCGTCAAGGCGTTCTACTTCTGCGAGGCCCTGGAGGGCGACCTGGTGATCCCCGAGGGCGTCACCAGCCTCAGCGCCGGTATTTTCTATAATGCCTACACCCTGACCAGCATCACCATTCCCGACACCGTCACCTCTATGGACGCAAACGGCGACCAGTTCGCCAACTGCACGGCTGTAACCTCCGTGACTCTGTCCAAGAACCTGACCGAGCTGCCCAAGACGGCGTTCTTCACCTGCAAGAGCCTGAAGCACCTGCCCGACCTGTCCAACGTCACCTCCGTGGGCACCAGCTGCTTCGCCGGCTGCGCCGCCCTGGAGGAGATGGTGATCCCCGAGAGCCTGACCTTCATCGGCGCCAACGCCTTCGCCCGCAGCAGCCTCACCGAGATCACCGTGCTGGGCGATCCCACCGGCCTTGATTCCGCGTTCTACAACAGCCTGAACCTGACCACCTTCGTGGCCCCCAAGCTGACCACCATCGGCAAGCAGATGTTCCAGGGCTGCACCGCGCTGGTGAACTTCATCGTTCCCGACAACGTCACCCTCATCGGCGAGAGGGCCTTCCAGGGCTGCACCAACCTGAAGACCCTGACCTTCCCTGCCTCCTACAAGGCCGAGACCCTGTCCTTCGGTCTGACCCCGTTTGTCAGCTGCCCCGCCTTTGAGGGCTATGTCATCGAGGACGGCGCCAGCATCGTCCGGACCGAGGACGGCACCCTGCTGGCCGGCGGCGGCAAGGTTCTGGTGAGCCTGCCCCGGGACTTCAAGGGCACCTCCTACACCGTGCCTGACGGCGTGGAGACCATCAGCGACTACCTGTTCTATAAGAACACCACCATCACGTCCGTCACTCTGCCCGCCAGCCTCAAGAAGATCGGCACCGCCGCCTTCCAGGGCTGCACCAAGCTGACGTCCATCGCCCTGCCCGATGGCTTCACCACCCTGGGTGAGCACGCCTTCGACGGCTGCTCCGGCCTGAAAACCGTAACCTTCGGCCAGAGCCTGACCGCTGTTCCCGCCTACGCCTTCAGCAACTGCTCCGCCCTGACGGCTGTGGACCTGCCCGCCACCGTGGAGACCGTGGGCAATTACGCCTTCCGCGGCTGCGCCAAGGCCACCGCCCTGTCCCTGAAGGAGGGCCTGACCTCCATCGGCTCCAACGCTTTCTACGGCTGGAAGGCTCTGAAGGCCATCACCATTCCCCAGTCCGTCACCTCCCTGGGCGGCTCCGCGTTCTATGACTGCAACGCCGCCGCTTCCATCGACTGCGGCAGCCTCACTGTCATCCCCGACCGCGCGTTCTACAACGCCAAGGCCGTCAAGACCGTGAAGCTCAGCGACAACGTCACCTCCATCGGTGAGCGCGCCTTCTACTCCTGCTCTCTGCTGGAGACCATCAACTGGCCCTCTCAGCTGAAGACCATCGGCAGGCAGGCCTTCTACTATGCCCGGAAGCTCCAGAATCTGGACTTCTCCGGCACCCAGCTGGAGTCCATCGGCAACAGCGCCTTCTATCAGCCCTATGAGGCCCGGACGCTGGCCTTCCCCGGCACCCTGCAATCCATTGATAGCAAGGCGTTCGCTTATCTGAACTACAACAAGACCGCCTATGTCACCGAGGTCAACATCCCCGCCTCCGTCACCAGCCTGGCCAAGGACGCCTTCTATCTGGCCAGCGGCCTGAAGAACATCGTGGTGGACGTCAACAACCCCGTGTATGCGTCCTCCAACGGCGTTGTCATGCTGAAGGATACCGGCGATATCTACATCTGGCCCCAGGGCAACGAGACCACCGAGTTCACCCTGCCCGCCACCATGACGGAGATCCCCGATAAGATGTTCCAGAACAACACCAGCCTGAAGAAGGTCATCGTTCCCGCCAGCGTCACCAAGGTGGGCAGCTACGCCTTCTCCAGCTCCAAGATCGAGGAGATCTACTTCGAGGATTCCGCCAACGGGCTGACCGTCGGCACCTTCGCCTTCTACAATTGTCCCAATCTGACCAGCCTGCGTCTGCCCTACGGCCTGACCAGCATCGGCGCCAACGCCATTTCCAAGACCGGCCTGGAGACCATTGTCATTCCCGACACCGTCACCGAGATGGGCGGCAGCGCACTGGCTTACAACGACAATCTGAAGAATGTCACCCTGTCCAAGAGCATGACCGCCGTCCCCAGCCGGGGCTTCGTGGGCTGCGAGTCCCTGACGGAGCTGACTCTGCCCGCCTCCATCCAGGATTGCGGCGTCACTGACACCTCTGTGGCCTTCAACGACTGCACCAGCCTGCAGAACATTTATGTGGCCGACGGCTCCCTGTACTTCAAGAGCGTGGACGGCGTCCTGTTCGATAAGAACGGCGCGAACCTGCGCTACTATCCCGAGGGCCGCACCGCCGAGAGCTACCGCATCCCCGAGGGCACCATCCGCGTGGGCGGCAACGCCTTTGCCGGCAACCTGTTCCTCAAGAGCGTCAGCTATCCCACCACCCTGGAGCGCATCGGCACCAAGGCCTTCTTCGGCTGCGAGAACCTGAAGGATTACTACTTCAACGGCATGACCGCTCCTCTGCTGGAGACCACCGTCTCCCTGACCGGAGCCTATGCCAACGTGGCCCTGTACGCCAACTTCGTGGGTCTGTGGGGCACCACCGGCACCGGCGGCTTCGTGTACAACGACTGGGGCCTGAACCTGTACTATCCCCAGGGCGCTGTGGGCTACACCGCCTATGTCTGGGACAAGTACTTCAACACCGAAAAGGGCAGCGTCAACATCATGGACGAGAGCTACTTCACGCCCACGGACCTGACCGTCACGGAGACCGGCGTCCGCAACGCCCTGCTGACCTGGACCGCTGCCAAGCAGTCCAACGCCGAGGATATCGTCTATAAGGTGGAGCGCAGCGTGGCTGCCCACTTCCAGGATGATACCCAGGATACCTGGACCTTCGAGGGCTTCGAGACCCTGGCTGAGGGCCTCACTGCCTGCACCTATACCGATACCACCACGCTGCCCTTCGGCCGCAGCTATGCTTACCGGGTCACGGCTTACAGCCTCACCGGCGAGACCGGCCCCGCAGCCATCGGTTATCTGTATATTGATGCCGACCCCAACAACGCCGATGAAATGGCGGTGCTGGAGCTGATCAAGAAGATCGAGGCCCTCAAGCCCATCGAAAACCTGACCAACGAGGACGAGGCTTACCTGCGCCAGCTGCTGGCCGAGTACAACGCCCTCACCGACGCCCAGAAGGAGCTGGTGTATAACTACGCCACCCTGCTGGCCGCTCTGGAGAAGGCCGGCCACAACCCCGAGCTGAAGAACGCCAAGCCCGCCACCTGCACCGAGGACGGCTACACTGGCGATGAGGTCTGCAAGGTCTGCGGCGAAGTCATCACCAAGGGCCAGGTCATCCCCGCCACCGGCCACAAGATCAAGCTGGTGGGTGCTAAGGAGCCCACCTGCACCGAGGATGGCTACACCGGCGACGAAGTCTGCACCATCTGCGGCGAGATTGTGAAGAAGGGCGAGGTCATCCCCGCCACCGGCCATCAGTACAAGGATGGCAAGTGCACCGTCTGCGGCGCCGCTGATCCCAACTACAAGCCCTCTGTCAAGACTGGCGACGAGAGCAACACCGCCCTGTGGGTCCTGGTGATGGCTTCCGCTGCTATGCTGGCTGCCGCTGTTGTGGTTCTGCCCCGCAAGAAGCACTCCCGCTAAACGGAAAAACAGCCTGGGATGATCTCCATCCCACGAGCTGAGATGCCCCACCCCCTATAGAGCCAGCCCCCGGCGGATTCCGCCGGGGGCTGGCGCGTGTATGCTCCAATGAGAAGGGGAGGGGTGCAAAGACGGAAAGGAAGATAGTTACGAAAGAAACCCATCAGGGGTGTCTTTCGTTTGCAAT
>ENA-OYZG01000256-OYZG01000256.1-human-gut-metagenome-genome-assembly--contig:-NODE-256-length-16411-cov-5.154439_pt1 | contig 16411 bp, 14 predicted proteins | sample MGYA00244071_ERZ653466 | MGnify/ENA primary metagenome ERZ653466 (study PRJEB26926, sample SAMN06165150) | human gut metagenome | biome: ENVO:00009003; feature: ENVO:2100002; material: ENVO:00002003...
ATTTTGTCGCGTGCCACCTCGCATGCAACGGAGGGAATAAAAATGTCTGAAACGTTGTTGGAAGTCAAACATCTGAAGAAATATTTTAACACCAAAGGCGGCCTGCTGCACGCGGTGGACGACGTGAGCTTTACCATCGAAAAAGGCCAAACGCTTGGGCTCGTCGGCGAATCCGGCTGCGGAAAGTCCACCATCGGCCGTGCGATTCTCCGCCTGCATGAGCCCACTTCCGGCGAGGTGATCCTGGATGGCACAGACGTGACGAAGCTCAACAAGCAGGAGCTCAGAGAACTGCGCCGCAAGATGCAGATCGTGTTCCAAGACCCCTACTCCTCCCTGGATGGCCGCAAGAGCGTGTTCGAGAGCATCGGCGAGCCCCTCGTCATCCAGAAAGTCTGCAAAAGCAAGGAGGAATATGAAAGGCGCGTCTATGAGTTGATGGAAACCGTTGGGCTTGCGGAGCGCCTTGTGAACGCATACCCTCATGAGCTGGACGGCGGCCGCCGCCAGCGCGTGGGCATCGCGCGGGCGCTGGCACTGAATCCTTCCTTTCTCGTGCTGGATGAGCCGGTTTCTGCGCTGGATGTCTCCATCCAGGCGCAGGTGCTCAACCTGATGCAGAAGCTGCAGAAGGATCTTGGACTCACATACCTGTTCATCTCACACAACCTGAGCGTGGTAAAGCACATTTCCGACCGGATCGCCGTCATGTATCTCGGCCGGATGGTGGAGTTTTCGGATTGCCGGTCGCTGTTTGCAAACCCGCTGCACCCATATACCCGCGCGCTGCTGTCCGCAGTCCCCATCCCACGGCTTGACGTCCGCAAGGAGCGCATCCTGCTGGAAGGCGACGTGCCGAGCCCCGTCAACCCCGCGCCCGGGTGTCGGTTTGCCGGCCGCTGCGCCTCCTGCATGGACGTTTGCCGCAAGGATCAGCCGGAACTTAAGGAGATCGAGCCGGGCCATTTTGCCGCGTGCCATCTTCTTGATCAGTAAGGAATCATTTAGGAGGCATCACAACCACCATGAATACGTTTAAGAAAGTCGTGCTTTCCGGCACGCCGCACGAGCGGGGCGTGACCTATGGCAGGGAATGCGCCGCACCGATCGAACGGACGGTCAGCGATTACACACGCTATTTTGACAATAAGAAAAACCTCTCCTGGAGTTATGCAAAAGAAATGGCTCAGCAGTTCATCCCTGCCATCGCAGCCTTTGCGCCGGATCTTATGGAGGAGATGAAGGGGATTGCAGAAGGAGCCAGCCTTTCCTTTGACGATATTCTTGCTATAAACTGCCGCTCAGAGCTCCTCCGTTTCGACGGCTCCCACGACGGCGGCACACACGATGGGGATGCACCGGACGAATGCTCCATCATTGGCGCCATGCCGGAACGCACCGCGAACGGTCATGTGATCACAGCCCAGAACTGGGATATGTACTACTGGGCGGAAGAGCACGGCGTCGTGCTGGAAGTGCTTCAGGATGACGGTCCGGATTATTTCTGCCTCACGGAAGCGGGCCAGCTCGCCCGTTACGGCATGAATCAGGCGGGGATCGGCCTCGCCATCAACAGCCTGCCCCGCGAGATTGAGACAGTCCCCATTGGCGTTCCCAGTGCCGTTGTCCGCCGCAAGTTCATCAGCACGGGAAACTGGGCGGAATGCTTGGATATTCTTTTTTCCATCCACCACATGGCGCCTATGAACTTTCTCGTATCCAATGGCAACCTTCAAGGAGACATGATGAGCATTGAAGCCGGTGCGGACGGGGCGCAAATCCTCTACCCCGAGGACGGTCTCCTCTATCACACCAACCATTTTCTCTCGCCAGGCCATCTCCTCCACGGCAGAAAAGGAAGCAGCGTAAACCGCTACAACACGCTACGGCGTTTGCTCAGGGGCAAGGGGAAGATCGGGATCGAGGATATGATCGCCACGCTCAACAGCACCTTCGGCGCACCGGAATCCGTGCTCAACCAGCGCAATCCGCGGGATAGTGAGATGGACCAGTGTGCTACGCTGGCCTGCTTCATCATCGACGCTACTGACCGCCGGTTCTGGGTACGAAAAGGCAACATCCGGGAAAATCCTTTTGTGGAATACAAGTGGACGCGGCCGGATAAGATCTATGCCGTTTGGCGGTAAAAATTTCAGAACGGCTGCGAGCGGTCCTTTCCGACCGGCTGCAGCCGTTCTCTTTTTTATCAAACAGGATGGAACTTCGGCTCAGCCCGTTGAGGGCTTCTTTCGCGGGCTATGCTGCCTATGTATGCCGGGGCCACGGCGGTTACCGCAGCTATGGCGCAGGCATTCAAAGGCAATGGGTTTCTTGAGCATATTCCAATGACGGTACCTGAGGATTATTTTTCTGCTGCACGAATTCCCTCAGTTTGCTTATCAATGTTAATGTCTATTTTAAGGACTTACTTTCGCTTGAACTCTAATACTACATCTCCATCATCATCAATCGTCATGTGCATGGTCTTGATATACTGAGATATAAATTGCTTTTTCTCGGCTGAACTCATCTCTATTCGCGTGGCTCTGAGTGCTTCATCAAACATCTCATTGATATTGAGCCTGACCGTATTATCTATATATCGGTACATCTCCTTGAAAAGCGCACTATGCTTGATGCCCTCCGTGTTTCCGGAGTAAAAATCGTCTATATAGCAATAGAAAATACCAGCGTTTACGAGAGCGTTTTTCAAGTCGGGGCCGCAGTTTTCACGCTCTATCATAACCAAGAAACGAGCGTCATTAAGCGATGAAATCAGTCCCCAATAGTCTGAATCACTGGACACAATAATAAAGGAATCCACATTGTTTTGGTAATGCTCTTGACAAGTTCGCGAAATGAGCATTACATCAACAAGAGACTTGTTTTTCTTTACTCTCTCTATCATCATGTGTTCAACAGGGATATGAGTAAACTCATCCAGAATACGCCAAGCAGAAGCCGTATGGACATCATCGAAGAGAATGATCGATGTGATCTTCTGCGTATATTGGTAGTCAAGGCTTTTCAAAGTTGCACATAGTTTATATGGATCTGAGTTCTCACAGTCTACCACCACAACAACTTTTTCGCTGCTCCCAATGAACTCATATACACTGCCTTTTATGTAGCTGCCAGCATCGGAAACTTTGCTATACTCTGAGAAGCAATCATTGTTCCACTGATATAGAAGCGTCATGAACTTCTTGTCATTATAAAGGATATTGCCTGCTTCTTGTGGCATCCAGTTAATATACATTTGGTAGGGGTAACATATTTTATAAGAGTAATATAAGTTCGCAGCAGCTTTCGTTCCAGCTTCTCTCAACCCGTCGGGCATGATAAAGAGGTCTTTAATATATAGCCAATTTATCCATAACGGAAAGAACTTTTTGCAATTATTTATTCGGTCAGAAATCACACGATTAATCTCTATGATGTGGTGACATAGCTTCGTACTTGACTTCTTAATGAAGTTAATTCCATCTGCACTAAGTTGATTCAGACTATCCTGCGGAACAAACTCAGGAATATTCATAATAGAAGCGCGCTCAAATCGCATTTTATCATTGATGTATTTGAAGTTTCGCTCTATCGCGGTGCGAATAATACAAAGATGACGAATAATTCGGGCGGTTTTATCTGCCTCAAGTCTCCCATATATTTCCATCTTTGGAGCTTCGTATTCGTTTTCAAAAATCCGTAAAGGGACACCAATTAAATAAGCTATCTTTGAGACTATTTCATATGTACTATCTTTATAGGAAATCCTGTCTTCGTCAGTTGTCCTCGAATCGAAAGCATCAGTATCAATAGCGTTGTCTTCGGAGATATGACCGGACTCATCATCGGTTAGCATAGTTGTTTCGAACACGTCCATGAAATGCTCCTTTCGCCATAGTTAAGTGTTTTTCATTCGTCAATTCGGACTGCTTCGCATATATCGCCGATGTCACAATTTAAATAATTACAGATACGAAACAGTACAGAGAGCGCAACTTTCTCGTTTTTATTTAGCTTGCTCATTGTTCCGGGGCAAAGCTCTATTGTTTGGAGAAAATAAAAAGCTGCTATTTTTATTTTGGCAACACAAGATTGTGTTCCACAATCTTTCTTAACAGGTGATTGGCCGGTATCAATTCAGAAAGATCCAGTACAATCATTCGGATCTGCCCGTCTGTTCGCCCCATCATGGATACCACGCTCCTTTGAACCTATTATACCACATGGCGCACTTCTATGGAGTTTATCAATAGGTCCCTTATTGTACTCTATCGCAGCTGCTGCATCCTATACACAAAAAAGTACAACAATACAAAGAGCCGATAACGCACAGATCAACTCCCGTGCGCTATCGACTTTCTTGTGCTCACCTCTTTGATGAAAATGTCACCTTAATGGCGTGCCAGATAATCCGCTACCAGTGCGCTTTGCAGCAAAATGCCATAATACAGGCTTCCTTCATCAACCGTAAATTCGCAACTGTGCAATGGCCTATTCGGATGGCCATTGAGTGCGCCCGTTCCGAGATCGTAAAACAGAGATGGTGCCTTCTGCCCAAAGTAGCAGAAGTCCTCGGTTCCGAGATCCGGATGCTCTCTCAGAACAAAGCTGCCTTCCGGAAGGAGCTCGCCACACAGCGCAATAAACTGCTCCGTAAGAACGGCATCGTTCTCCTGACTGTCATAGCCGGGAGTGAAGGTAACCTCTGCCGATCCGCCCATGCTTCTGCACATTCCTTCGGCTAATACCTTGATTTCCTCCTTGATGCGGGCACGCGTGTCTTGCCTGATTGTACGGAACATCACGCCCAAATCCACCCGGTCGCAAATGATGTTATTGGCATGCCCGGCAACGAATGTTCCAACATTGAGAGAGATGGCATCCGTAGCACGTACGCGGCGACTCGACAGGCCGTGGAGCGCATTGACAAGCTGGCATGCAATGTAAATTGCATCCACGCCGTCTTCCGGCGACGCGCCGTGGGATGTCTTCCCACGGACTACAATACTGCACTCATCGCTGTTGGCATTCACATGGCCCGCACAGGTGCTTACCTTTCCCGCTGGATAACGCGGCGAACAGTGCAGTCCGAAAACCGCATCGACATGTGGGTTCTCCATGCATCCGGCGCTGATCATAGCCTGCGCACCGCCATTGCCTTCCTCTGCTGGTTGAAAGAACAACTTGATTTTCCCTCGCAACGCTGTTCTTTGATTTTGGAGTACAGCGGCCGTTCCCAATAGAATTGCCGTATGGACGTCATGCCCGCAAGCGTGCATAACGCCGGGGTTCTGTGATTCGAATGGGAGGCCCGTCTGCTCCTGGATGGGTAAAGCATCCATGTCGGCACGCAGGGCAACGACAGGTCCTCTCTGATCGCTGTCAATCATACCGACAACAGCATTCATCCCGGGCAACACCTCATGTGCAATCCCTAGCCGGTCTAGCTCACGGCAGATTAACGCTACGGTCCCGACCTCCTGTCCGGACAGTTCCGGATGGCTGTGGATCTCCCGCCGCAGGCTAACGGCATAGGGGGTAAGTTTCGCTGCGACCAGCTTTAGCAATTCAAGATCCATATGATTTAACCCACCCTATGACAAGCCACAAAATGGCCTGGCATCCGTTCGCGCAGTATGGGGTCATCCTGGCTGCACTCCGGCTGCGCAAGCGGGCAGCGCATAGCAAACCGGCAGCCTGGCTTCGGGTTGATCGGGCTGCTGACCTCGCCCCGAATCAGCTGAATTTCCTTGTTGCGCATGGAGATATCCGGGATCGGGATCGCAGACAGCAGCGCCTGTGTATATGGATGCTTCGGGTCTCTAAACAGTTCATCTGACGGCGCACGTTCCACACACTTGCCCAAATACATAACCATAATGTCGGTCGAAATGTGCTTAACAACGCTAAGGTTGTGTGTGATGAACATATATGTCAGTTTGAACTCATCCTGCAAATCCATTAACAAGTTTAGGATCTGTGCCTGAATGGAAACATCGAGCGCAGAGACAGGCTCATCACAGATGATGAATTTGGGGTTGAGCGACAAAGCGCGTGCAACACCAATGCGTTGGCGCCGGCCTCCGTCGAGCTCATGCGGGTATGCATCTGCCAGACGCTTCGCCAGACCCACAGTATCCATCAACTTATCAACCTGTGCGTATATCTCGCGCTTGGTGGGATAAGTGTGGTTAATAATCATGTACTCCGCTATGATATCTGCCACGCACATACGGGGGTCAATGCTGGAATACGGGTCTTGGAAAATCATCTGCATGTTCCTGCGCATTTCACGCATGGTGTGACGATTTGCTTTGGAATACTCTTTTCCCTCAAAGTACATTTCGCCGCTCGTGGGCTCCGTCAAACGCAAAACGGTATTGCCGAGGGTGGATTTTCCGCAGCCGGACTCGCCAACAACGCCCAGCGTTTGGCCCGGGAAAATGGAGAAATCCACGCCATCAACCGCATGCAGTTGGCCGCGCGAAACAGTGAAGATCTTTGTCAGATTTCTGGCCTCCACCAGAGGCGTTGCATTTTTCTGTACATCCATTTACTGTTCCCCCTTTGTAGGTTTTGCAAACAAATGGCAGCAAATACTGTGTGTACCATTCCTATATACGCTGGGCATTTGCGTCTGACACACCGGCATGCATTTGCCACAGCGCGGTGCAAATGGGCAGCCATCCGGGAGTTGTGTTGGATCCGGCATCAGTCCGGCAATTGGATTCAGCCTTTGGGTTTTGACATTGAGATTCGGGATGGAACCAAACAGGCCCACCGTATAAGGATGATGCTTGTCAGCGCAGAAGATGTCTTCCGTAGTTCCCATCTCGATAATATGACCCGCATAGATGATAGCGACATTATCACATGTTTGGGCCACAATGCCGAGATCGTGCGTAATCATTATCATTGCAGTGCCGAGCGTATCGCGCAGATTACGCATCATTGAAATGACCTGCGCTTGAATTGTAACATCGAGCGCCGTTGTCGGCTCATCCGCAATAATGAGATACGGGTTACAAGCCAACGCCATCGCAATGACAACGCGCTGCTTCATGCCGCCTGAAAACTGGTGCGGATAATCTGCTACACGGTTCTCGGCAATGCCGACCATGTTGAGTACCTCATTAATGCGATTTTTGACCTGTTCTTTATCCATTTCCGGGTTGTGGATCATAATGGACTCACCAATCTGATCCCCAACCGTCATAACCGGGTTGAGCGAGGTCATGGGGTCCTGGAAAATCATGGCGATCTTGCCGCCGCGCAGCTCACGCAGTTCATGATCCGGCATCTCAAAGATGCTGCGGCCCTCGATGCGGATGTCACCGTTTGTGACCCTGCCTGTCCGCTCCGGCAACAGGCGCAGCAGCGACAACGCCATCGTCGTTTTACCCGCACCGGTTTCGCCGACAAAACCAAGCGTCTGGCCCTTTTCCAACTTGAAGCTGATCCCGTTGACGGCATAGACTGTTTCCAGATCGGTCACATATGTGATCCGCAGGTCTTCGACCTCCAAAAATGGAGTATTCTTTATTTCACTCATTTCTGGCTCCTCCTTACGATTTCAATTTCGGGTCAAGAGCATCTCTCAGTCCATCGCCCATCATGTTGATGGAGATAGAAGTGATCAGGATGGCAAGCCCAGGAATGATCATCAGATAGGGGCTAGTGTTAAAGAACTGCCGGGCATCGTTGAGCATAGCACCCCACTCAGGTTTCGGCGGCTGGACGCCTAACCCGATGAAGCTCAGCGAGCAGGCGCTGAGGATAACGGAAGAAATGCTCATTGTTGTGTTGATGATGAGTGTGCCGGCAGCATTCGGTACGGCATGGCGGAAGATGATGCGCAGGTTGCTGGATCCGCCGGCCTTAGCCGCTTTGATGTATTCCTGTTCGGAGATGCTCAACGCCACCGATCGGCTCATTCTGGCGAAACCCGCGATGTGACCGACAATCAGTGCAATGATCAGGTTGCGCATATTGGGGCCAAGCACAGCCACCATGACGATGGCTAAGAGGCTTCCAGGCAGGGCAGAGATCATATCCAGAAAGCGCATGATCAGATTGTCAAACTTGCCGCCGAAATAGCCGCAGGCGACGCCCAATGTGCCACCGATCAGCAAACTGCCGAAGGAGACTGTGAAGCCAATAAACAGGGAGTTAGGGGCCGCGTGTATGATGCGAGCGAATACATCACGCCCAAGGTCATCTGTTCCGAACAGATGCTGCATGTTGGGTGCCTGTAGACGCTCCTTGGGATACGCAGTTGTCGCCACCTCGTAAGGAATGATAGCATTGGCAAAAATGACGACTAAAATCACGATGGAAAGGACAATAAAACCCGCCAAAGCAATTCTGTTTTTGCAGAAACGGCGCCAAATCTCTTTTGCCCGCGCCGCAGCGCGGGATTTTTTTCGTTCATTTTTCATCCTTCGTTCTCCTTATCTGGAATACTTCGCCTTGATGCGGGGGTCGATGAATGCATACATCAGATCCACAAGAATCAGGATGATGTTATAAAGGATTGCAAAGATTACGGAGGTAGCCACCACAGTCGGTGTGTCACGCATATTGATAGAAACCAGCGTCAACGTTCCCAAGCCCGGAAGGTTGTACAAATTCTCCGTCACAATAGCGCCGCCAATTTGTGCACCGAAGGAACTGCCCAACAGTGTGACCACGGGCAACAGCCCATTTTTCATTGCGTGGCGCCAAATAACCTTGCGCTCAGCCACTCCCTTGGCACGGGCGGTACGCACATAGTCAGCGCGGATGGTTTCCAACATGGAGGAGCGAGTATAGCGCAAAATCTCTGCGGCGTAGACCACAGCAATGGTCAGGGTGGGTAGGATCCAATGTTTGAAAGAACCCATGCCAAAGGAAGGGAGCCATCCCAATTTGTAGGCGAAAATGTATATCAGCATCATTCCCAACCAGAAAGATGGCACTGCCGACAAAGTTAAAGCCACAACCGATGGGATCGTATCCAGAAGTGAATACTGTTTGACTGCCGACAAAACGCCGAGGGGGATGCCAATCGCTGCCGCCATACTCAGGCCGAAAAAAGCCAAACTGATGGATACCGGGAGGCGGCCCTTGATCTCATTGATGATGGGTTGGGAGGTACGGTAAGATATCCCGAAGTCCAGCTTGAAGATCATCTTGGAAACAAAATCAGCGTATTTAACGAGGAAAGGTCTGTCATAGCCCAGCGCATGGTTGAGCGCATCCTTCTGTTCCTGTGGTGCGTTGGAGGGCAGCATGATGGTCGCCGGATCACCCGGAGCCAGAGACATCAGCCCATAGACCACAAAGGTGATGCAGAGAACGAGGGGGATGAGCATCAGGATGCGTTTCACGACATATCGAATCATCGTTTCTGCTCCTTGTATTATAGAGTAGTAGTTATTAACGCCCCTCTCCAAGGGCAGGCAATAAAACACTGTAATGGATGACTATGCATTGGTGTGCTGATCCTACTATAAGTTGGCTTGTAAAAGGTTCCAACCACAGCATTTTGCAGGTTCATTGCTCAGATAAATCGCGCTCGGCGCTTTATGTAGAATGAAGCGCTAAGGTCAGTAACGAAATGCCGCTTTGACAATTTGAAAGGACGGGCCAGGTTGAAACCCCTGCTGTCAGACTGCTCTGCATCCTATTTTCCAAGTCAGGGAAGCCGGTGTAGGATTTTCGTAGCTCTCTGCTTCGCTAAATCCTTTTGAGGCATCTGCCGTTTCACCACAGCCATCCAATTCTTAGGAGAATGGACTGCATCCCACGAGCTGGATGGCAGGTGATGTGGGATGCAGTCAGTGAACTAATCCAACCGCTTATTCAGTCGTGGCTCAGTTCCAGCTCCAGTTGTAAACCTCAAAGTTGTTCAGAGGCGCACTTGCGTTCAGGTTCTTGTCCCATGCATACAGGTTCTGGATGTGGATCACTGGCAGGTAGCAGCACTGATCGTGGAAATATGCCTCAACCTCAGCATAGATGGCATTGCGCTTCTCGGTATCCATCTCACCGCGAGCCTTATTAAACATATCATCAACCCACTGGGCATCAATGTTTTCATTGCTCTTGAGCAGGACCTCAGCGTTGTCAAACAAACCAAACGAGGAGTATGCATCGGCAAGGCTGGAGTTGAAAGTCATGCCGGAGATGAACATATCGTAGGTGTGGTTTTCAGAGATATCCGTCAGGATCGCGCCGGTCTCGCCAATCTCGATCTTGCACGCGATGCCTACATCCTGCATATTCTGCTGCAGCAGCTGGGCAATCTTGATGTAACGGCCGCCGCCGCCGTTGATAACGGAGATGGTGCCCACATCGCATCCATCGGCATAACCTGCCTCGGCCAACAGCTCCTTGGCCTTTTCAGGGTTGTAAGAAAAGTCGGTTCCCACTTCCTGTGCGCCCTCAAAGTAACCGGTACGGACATAGTGCGTCGCTACATCGGCGAATCCGTCAGCCGCGACCAGGCACATGGATTCCTTATCGATGCAGTAGTGGATAGCCTGTCGGACGCGTACATCGTACAGCGGGTTGTCCTGTTTGCCAACGTTCAGGCCGATATAGGAAACATGCTTGCTGGGGCCTTGAACAGTGGTAAATTTGCCGCTGGCAACCACATTGTTCCAATCGGCAGAGGGAATGCTGCAGAAGTCAAACTCGCCGTTCTGGAAGGCAAGCAGCTGCGTGGAGGAGTCAGCCATCGGGGTGAAGTTAATGGTCTTAATGGTCGCTTCACCGCGCCAGTAATCCGGGTTGGCTTTCAGGACAATCTTTGTGTTCTGGTCATAGGTGTCCAAAATATAGGGGCCCGTGCCTGCCAGGGTTGGGATTGCACCGAATTGATCGCCGGCCTCTTCCACAGCCTTTTCGGAAACGATCCAGATATTGTTCATGTTGGTGAGGAAGACGGAGTTCGGCCCGTCCAGCGTGAACTTGACGGTGGTGTCATCCAGCGCTTCGATGCTGACCAAACCGACCGTATCAGTAACGCGGTAGAAGTTGTCAAGACAGCGCTGGTAGCTATATACCACATCGGAAGCCTTGAACTTTTCGCCGTTCTGGAATGTGACATCATCACGGAGGTTAACGGTGATTTCCGTGCCGGCTTCGTTAACCGTATAGTCCAGAGCCAGGCGCGGCGTCAGGGACGTGTCGTCCTCAACATACCACAGGGGTTCATAGATCTGGTTAATGACATACTGATCGACCAACAAGCCGGCATCATGCGGATCCAGGGTGTTGCCGATGGAAGCCAGAGGAATGTTCACATCGGTGCGGCCGGTGGCCACAGGAGCAGAGGCACCGGGATCGGTTGCTACGGAACCGAGATCAGGGGGGGTAGTGTTAGTGCCGGTGTTATTGCAACCGACCAACATCATGACCAACATGGTGATTGTCAGCAGCAACGCCAAAGTCTTTTTCATGTCTTTTTATCCTCCTGTTTGTTATATTGAAAGCTCTTCCGCGCCGTTAACGGCGCTTCAGCACCTTTCCGCTCCGATGGCCGCTTGCACGCCCATGCTCAACGGCGACATCGCCGTTGACCAGAACCCAGTGAATTCCCGTATTGGGGCGATAAGGATGCGTGAAGTCCGCCGTCGCATGGAGCTCATCATAACGGAAGACCGTAATGTTGGCGTCCCGCCCCCTTTTCAAAAGGCCCTGTTCCGCAAGCCCAATCGCCTGCGCCGTATCGTAAGTGATGTTGCGGATGGATTCTTCCATGCTGCGCAAACGGAAATCGCGTACCAGCTCCAGACGGCGGATCATGGTGCCCGTTCCACGGGGATGGCCGCCGCCGATCTGTTCCGAATCGACCCGTTCATCTGGGTAGTCAGACCAATCCGATCCGCAATAGACCAACGGATGACCCATAATGCGCAGCAGATCGGATGCGCTCTGGTTGAAATAGATCCCCTGCATAACGCCTTGATTTTCCAGAAGAACATCGCACATCACGTCGATGGGCTCTTTTCCTTCCATTCGGGCGATCTGGCCGATGGTCTTGTTGATGTACTGAGGCGTCAGCCTGGCTTCAACGATCAGGCAACCGTCAAAACCGGCGGAGTAGATACTGCTTTCAAATTCATCCACCTCATTGAAGATGGAATAAAGGATCTGCTGGCGAATGGCGGGATCCATCAGCCGTTCCAGCATAGCCGCCGTTCCGCCCTCAAGATATTTTGGGGGAATCTGGCTGGAGAGCGGAGCAGAGCTCGCGTTGTACGGATACTGGTCTGCGCACACGGACACGCCCCGCTTGTTCGCGCTTTCGATCTCCGCCAGCAGCGCGGCCGATTGGCCTTCGTTGTGCCGACCCATGACCTTGAGGTGAGAAATTAGAACGGATGCACCGCTCCCCTCACCAATGGCTATGGCTTCCTTCACCGAGCGCAGCACATGATCCCCTTCGCCCCGGATGTGGGAGGCGTAAACGCCCTTGTAGGGCGCCATCGCACGCGCCAGCTCCGCAAGTTCCGCTTGTTGGGCGTAGGCCGAAGGCACATAGACCAGCCCGGAGGTGAATCCCAGATAGCCCGCCTCCATGGCTTGAACGAGGATGGCCTTCATGCAGGCCATTTCCGCCTCATCGGGCGCTCGATTCGCATAACCCATAGCCTTGGCGCGCAATGCGCCGTGGCCGATGAAAAACGCCATATTGGTTCCGATGGAAGCCTGCTCCGCCGCCGCCATAAACGATGCGGGGCTTTGCGCAAGGGCGACCCAACGCTCATATTCTTCCGGTGGAAGGCGCAGCTTCGCCTCCTCAAGATTTCCTTCACTATAAGGAACCGGTGAGCTGCCGCACTGGCCGGCAATTTGGGTGGTGACACCCTGTTCCAAATAGTTGTAGCTGTCACTCCCGGTGAAGATGATGGTATCGCTATGCGTGTGGCTGTCAATAAAACCGGGTGCAACCTGCAACCCCTCCGCGTTGATAATCCGGCGGGCTTCACCGTCAATCTGCGGTGCGATGCGGGCAATCTTGCCGTCCGCAATGGCCAAATCCGCGTAAAACGGCGTTTCACCGCTGCCGTCCACGATCAGCCCGTTTTTGATCAATATGTCATACATGCTGCTTATCCCCTTTCCTCATCTCTTTTCATTTGAATGCATAAGCGCACAATGGCTTTCCCAGCGCATGTTCACAAACTTCATACAACTGTGGAATATGCATACCGCGACCTAGCGTCAACCGCTTCGCAGGTACAGCAACCACGGCGACATCCATCCCCTCAGCCAGCTGTGCCGAGCAGACCGGCCGCCGCGAAGCGAGATCGATCACGGCAATCAGCTCCGGGAAAGTTGCAAGACGAACTCCGCGCAGCTCCGCGAGCAGATATTCGTTCATGAACTCGGTCTCCAGCACATCGTTCCCGGCCCGGACGGAGAAACGCCCCACATCAAAACCGCCGGCAACACGCAACTCCAGATGCGCAACACTGCCCTGCGCCAGCACGCGGCAATCAAGCACATGCGCAAGCGCCCGCAGAAGCGTATCCCCGTCACGGTCGTTTTCTCTCCAAAGGCGTCCGATCTCCGCTGCCTGCGTCACCGTTCCGAGTGCCGCGTTTTCCTTATAATATGCTGCCGTGACGGGGTTTCGCAGTACCGTAACGAAGCCGCCGGCCATCGTAGCGGCATGGCGAACGAGCGCGGAGGTATTCTGTACAGTCCCAATGGCAGTGAGAGAGGTCTCCCGTATGCCATCACCGCCGGCACAAGCCTGCAACGCACGGTAATCTGGGATCTGATCAAGGCCCATAGATCCCATCAGCCCCGTCGGGTGCGCGCGGCCGTTGCACGCGCCATCCAGCATGGGCAACCCAGTGATCGCCGCGGTAATCCAACCGTTGGAGATGCTCTGCGCGCCGGCTTCATTCGTAGTCAGCGCAGCGAGCTCTCCCGCATAAGCATCCCGGAACTTGCGGTATACCTGCTCATAATGCCGCCGCTCGATGCAGGAATCCTTCGAGACGGGAGATCCCACAAGCGAAACCGTTGCGATCTCGTCGTTTTCCCCAAGCTCCTCTACGGACACAAAGTGCACAGAGCCGATGTCAAGCGCCTCGGTAAGCGTCTTTTCGCCGCCCTCGGGCAGTCCGCCGCCGACTCCTCCAAGAAACCATCCTCCCAACAACGCATCAATACCAAACTTCTTTGTCAACTCAAACATTCTGTCCAAACCGCCTTCTCCAATAATTCACACAGACATCGTCATTCGGATGCATTTTACAAACAAAAATGCAAAATGCTATAATATTAAAAATAAAAGAACCCGCAGTCCTGAGCGCTGTCGTCAATACAAGGAGGCCATGTAAATGACTGTTTATGATCTGCTCCGACTCCATCCGATGATGACCTGCCTTTGCGGCAGGGCGGGCATGGACCGAGATATCAAGTATATCGATATCGTGGAGGTTCCTGAGGGCGCGTCTTGGGTTGTGCCGGGCGATTTTATTATCACCACCGGTTTTTTCTTCCGCACCGATGCAGACTTCGAGCATCTGGTACGCTGCCTCCTCCTACATCAGGTTTCTGGCTTGGGCATCAAGTTAGGAAAGTACGTACAGGAGCTTCCCTCCGTCATTCGAGAACTTGCCGAAGCGCACAGCTTTCCAATTATTTCGATCCCGCCGGAACTCAGTTACCGGGAAATCCAACAGATCAAAAACGGTATGTCACCCGCACCACGTCCGGAGACTTCAACAACCGATCACGCGGATATGCTGCTGTTCTTCCGTGAAGCGCTGTTCCGGAACTCTATCAGTCGTTACTCCCTTGAACAGATGGCGCGGGATGCGCATCTCTTAGCGGACGCGCCCTGGCTTGCAGCCGTTGCGGAAGTCGATAACATACAGGAAGCGGACCGTATTGCTGCGCGCGCCGCTCAATATGAAAACGAATTTCTGTTGCTTGGCAACGACGCTGGTACGCATATTGTGGCGCTGTTCTCTCCGCGTTGCGATTCGCCCTGTTCCAACGATATCAAGCAGTTCATGCAGCATTTCCGCGATTGCTGCGGGGAGCAGGTCTTTGGGATCGGTGAGCCAATTAAAGAACCTATAAATATCTCTAATTCATACCGCCACGCCCTGTTCGCGCTGAAAGTCGGCAAGACGGTGGCACCTGAAAAGACAGAGCATTGCTATATGGATTATCTCGACTATGCCGCTGTATCCGAAACCACAAACGGCGCGGCATTGCAACTTTTGACCGATCGGTTTCTGCAGCCGCTATGGTGTTATGATGCGCGCAAGCACGCTCAACTGATGGATACTCTGACGGCGCTCGACCGGTGCGGCTATAATATGGCACTTGCGGGGCAAGCGCTCTATATCCACCGCAATACGCTTTACGCTAGAGTCAGCACCATCTCGCAGTTGCTGGGGGTTGACCTGCGGGATGCTTCCGTTCAGTACGCGATCCATCTCGCGCTGGCAGCACATCTGTTATCTAGCCTCGGGATCTAACTGTGCGCATCCAACATGCACGCCGCTTTACGGATTAACTCCTCCCGTGGGAGAATGATTCTCATTTTGCTCTCCTGTGCAACGCTATCCCGCGCCCGCAGAGAATAACCAAAGCAATCCATACACAGCACACGCGCTCCTCGTGCGCATAAACGCATGGCCGCGGCAACGATTCCGCCGATACTTCCAAAGGGATCGGCAACTTCAAGCAGGGGCGCCTGTACCCCTTCCGCATGCCACCAGGAGGCAATCTGCTCACATTGACCCGCAACGGGAACAAGCACGCCGATGGGAGCACCCTGCGCCTGGGAAATTGTGCTTTTGCGGTGAAGAGAGCCGAGGAAAAGAAGCGGGCGGCTATGATGATAGGCCGGGAATACGCCCGTGCATGCCACAAGCTGCAAAAGCGCTCCGGCAGCTTCTGCCCGTGCGATGCAATCCTGCATTCCGCGAAGCACTGCCTCCTCCGACAATTTCACCAATGCGCCATTCCGCATCCTTGAAACGAGCAAGCCGCCCTTCCCCCGGTATCCGAAGCGTTCCTCGATCGAGCGTTCGTTTAGCCCGTCGCAAACGCCAAATTCCATCAATGCTATGTCAGGTGGCAGCAATATCCGAAAATCCTCGCAGATATCTGAGCGCGGCGTCTGCCCAATCGTCAGAATCGCAATGGTCTTCATGGATATTCCTCCTCGTGTAACCATTAAGTACATCTGTTGTCCATGAGGACAGTTAAAGTACAATGCAAGCAGCGGATAGGGGCAGAGAAACTCTTTTTATTTGACTTTATTCTACATGATTCTTTTTTTGAAAACAATTGTGCAGCCTCACGTTGTTTTTCCGTTCACTGTGCATTGTGCATATACTGTCTCTTATACACATCTCCGAGCCCACGAGACATCTCAGGATCTCGT
>ENA-OYZG01000259-OYZG01000259.1-human-gut-metagenome-genome-assembly--contig:-NODE-259-length-16225-cov-4.160049_pt1 | contig 16225 bp, 14 predicted proteins | sample MGYA00244071_ERZ653466 | MGnify/ENA primary metagenome ERZ653466 (study PRJEB26926, sample SAMN06165150) | human gut metagenome | biome: ENVO:00009003; feature: ENVO:2100002; material: ENVO:00002003...
GCGATGCGCTCCGCGCTCTCGTCCGTGCGCGGGTCGGCAGTGTAAAGGCCGTCCATATCCGTCAGGAGCACGAGCAGCCCCGCATGCATCATCGCAGCCACCTGGGCGCTCAGCGTATCGTTGTCGCCGAGGCGCAGCTCATCGATGGATACGGTGTCGTTTTCGTTGATGATGGGCACCGCGTCCCGCTGCAAAATGATCTCAAGCGCGTTGAAGGCGTTCTTATAGCGCCTGCGGTCCCGAAAATCGTCCCGCGTCAGAAGGATCTGCGCGCTCACGATGCCGCGTGCCGCGAAAAAGCGGGTATATTCTTCCAGCAACAGGCCCTGGCCCACTGCAGCGGCCGCCTGCTTTGCCGGGATGCCCGTGGGCCGCTTCGCATAACCAATGCGGCGGAAGCCTGCCGCCACCGCGCCGGAGGTCACCAGAATGACCGTGTGCCCGGCCGTCCGCAGCGCCGCGGTCTCCGACACAATGGATTCAATTTTTCCAGAGCTGATACTCCCATCCGGGTTGGTCAGGGAGCTGGTGCCAACCTTGACCGTAACGAGCTTTCTTTCCACAGAACCCTCACCCTTGTTTGCGTTGCCTAAGGAACGCCATTTTAAGCTATCCTGTAATAATACGGTTTTGCGGCCGCTTTGTCAACCGCGCGGCCGCCCGTTTGCCCGTTTATTCGATGTCAATCAGGCCCGCCTTTTCCACGCCTTCGGCGGCAAGCAGCGTCTCGAGCACGCCATTTAGGCTGGTTTCAAGGCCCGTGATGTCCATGGAGATCATCACGCTCGCCCGGTCCCCGATGGGCGGATTCTGCATGATGGTAAGGATGTTCGCGCCAAGCGCGCTCATCATGTTCAGCACGCGGCTCAGGATACCCTTTTCGTGGCTCAGAATCAGCGAGATGACCGCTTTCTTGCAAGCGTTGCCCTCGGAGGGCATGAACACATAGTCCTTGTATTTGTAGTAGGTGCTGCGTGAAATGCCCACTGTGCGCGCTGCCTCGCTCACCTCGCGGATCGTGCCGCGCCGGAGGAGTTCCCGCGCCTCCACGACCTTTTCAAAATAATCCGGCAGAACTTTTTTGTGGACGATTAGATAATCGCTCTTCATAGCTCCTCCTCTTTCCTTATTGATTGCTGGTGCGTCAGCCGCCCCAGCATGCCTCCCCCGCCTTGCGCTCCACATAGGCGGGCATCGCGCCCGGTTCGATTACATCCCGGTGCAGTACGGGCTTTTGCCGCAGTGCCGCGAGCGCCGGCGGCACTGGCGCGCCCGTTGCGCTGCGGAGCTTTTCCATCGCGTCAAACCCGCTCTCCGGCACGGCAAGCCCCAGAGCCGTGAGCATCGCGGGAGCAAATTTGTACGGCGAGGCCGTGGAGAGCACAACGGCCGGGTTTGCGCTCCGCCCGGATGCGCGGTACGCCTCGTAAACGCGCCAGGCCACGGCGGTATGCGGATCCATCAGGTATCCCTCTGCCGTCCAGATGCGGCGGATCGCGTCGAACGCAGCTGCGTCGTCCGCTTTGCCGCAGGCGAATTCGCTTTGGATGCGCGCAAGCAGTTCCGCCGGCACGCGATAGACGCCCGTTTCCGCAAGCTCCTGCATCAGCGCTGCCACAAGCGCCGCGTCGCCGCCGGAAGCGAAATATAAAAGCCGCTCCAAATTGCTGGAGACGAGGATGTCCATCGAAGGCGAGGCAGTTTTGTGGAATGCCCGTCTGCGGTCATATACGCCGGTTTCAAGGAATTCGGTGAGCACGTCATTCTCGTTGGAGGCGCAGACGAGCGTCCCCACGGGGAGGCCCATTCTTTTTGCGATGTACCCCGCGAGGATGTCCCCGAAATTGCCCGTCGGCACCACGAAATCCACCGGCGCGCCGGGCGCCGCAACGCCCGTGCGGCGCAGGTCCGCATACGCTTTGAAGTAATACGCCACCTGCGGCGCAAGCCGCCCGATGTTGATGGAATTGGCGCTCGAAAGGCGCATGTTCTTGCCCTTGAATTGTGCGAAGACCTCCTTGACGCCGCGCTGTACATCGTCAAAATTACCGCGCACCGCGCAGACGCAAACGTTCTTCCCTTCCTGTGTGACCATCTGCGCCCGCTGCACTTCGCTCACGCCGCCTTCCGGGTAAAACACCATTACGCGCGTGTGCGGCGCGTCCGCAAAGCCCGCGAGCGCGGCCTTGCCGGTATCCCCGCTCGTCGCCGTCAGCACAAGCACGTCCTCCTCCACACCGCAGGCCGCGCAGGAGGCCGCCATGAGGCGCGGCAGCAAGCAAAGCGCCATGTCCTTGAACGCGCTCGTGGGGCCGTGGTACAGCTCCAGCACATGCGCGCCCGCCACAGGCATGGTGGGCGTAAGGTCCCCCGTCTCAAACTTGCCGGAATAGCCCTCCCGCACCGCAGCTTCCACAGCCGCCGCGGGCAGGCCCGGCAAAAGCTTTTTTAGGATGTGCGACGTGAGCGCGTATTGGTTCAGCGAAAGCAATTCCACGTCCGAAAGCCCCGCCGCAGGGATCGCCTCCGGCACATACAGGCCGCCATCCGGCGCGAGGCCCTGCAAAACTGCTTCTGCGGAGGTGGCCTTTTCGGCATGAGAGCGGGTACTCAGGTACTGCATTGTTTTGTTCATCCTTTCTATAAAAAACAAGGTTTTCATATCGATTTGCGCGTTTTCGCGCTTTTAAGGCTTGCAATCTCCCCTTGAAATATGATATATTGTCCGCAATAGAAAAACAAGTGTTTTTTATATAAAAACACTAGATTTTATAAAAACTTTGAAAGGAACCTTTTGATATGAATACCGCACTTTTGGGGTATGGCGTTGTGGGCAGCGGCACATATGCGCTCGCGCAGGCACGTCTGGAGCATGGCGTCGAGATCACGCGCGTGCTCGTCCGGCGCGACGTCGCGCCCATCCGCGCCATCGCCACACGCGATTTCAACGAGATCGTTTCCCACCCTTCCATCGAGACAGTGGTGGAAGCCATGGGCGGGGAGGAACCCGCGCTTTCCTATGTGAAGGCCGCGCTCGCGGCAAAGAAGAACGTCGTCACCGCCAACAAGCTGATGCTTTCGCTGCACTATGCGGAACTCATTGCCCTTGCGCGCGAAAACGGCGTGCATCTCGCGTTTTCTGCGGCCGTGGGCGGCGGCATTCCCTGGCTTACAAACCTGCTGCGCGTTTTCCGTGTGGATTCGGTCGAATCCTTGGGCGGTATCATGAACGGCACCACGAACTTCATTCTCACCGCCATGCAGCAGGGCGGCGCAGGCTTTGCCGAAACCCTGGCCGAGGCGCAGCGCCTCGGCTATGCGGAGGCTGACCCGACCGCCGACATCGACGGTTTGGATGTGCGCGCGAAGCTCGCACTCTCCTGCGATGCGGCGTTTGCGCAAATGGCGGACGCTTCCGCCATTCCCACGCTCGGCATCCGGCATATCACGGCCGCGGACGTATCCCTGTTTAAAGCACTCGGCCTGACCTGCCGCCTCATCGGCAAGGCAGAACGCATAGGGGCGGGCATCGCCGCCTATGTGGAGCCGATGCTCTTTGCACCGGATGCGCCCGAAGCGGGCGTAAACGGCACGGGCAACATCATTTCCTATCGCTGCGCAGGCCTCGGCACGCAGAGCTTCTTTGGCCTCGGCGCAGGGCAGAACCCCACTGCCTCCGCCGTGATGCAGGATCTCATCGACGTTGCTGCGGGCACAACAGCCTTCGATCTCGCCCGCTGCACAGGCTGCGTCCTGCCGGACGCTTCCGGCGCGGTGCACGCCTATTACCTGCGCATGGGCGGCGCGCTGCCGGAGGGCTGCGCGGAGCGCATGCTCGGCGAAACGCCGGCAGGCCCCGCCTGCATCACGAGGCCCATGCCCGTAAGCGCCCTGCACGCCCTCGTGTGGGAGCGCCTCGCCGCAGGCGGGAGCGCGTTTGCAGCTGGGCTCGCCTGAGTTTGATTCAATAAATTTTAAATAAAGGGACGGAAGAAGTTATGCTCAAAACGGTAAAATTCGGCGGGAGCTCCCTTGCCGACGCGCAGCATTTTTCCACCGTGCGGGACATCGTCCGCGCGGATGATGCGCGGCGCGTCGTCGTTGTCAGCGCGCCCGGCAAGCGCAGGAAGGGGGACAACAAGGTCACGGACCTACTTTACCTCTGCCATGCGCACATCAAGTATGGCGTGGATCACGAAAGCGTGCTCCAGATGATCGAATCACGCTACCGCGAGATCGCGGATGCGCTCGCCATCCCGTTTGACGTGGGAGCTGCGTTTGCGGAGATCCGCAGCCGCCTGAAAGCCAGCCCGGATGAGGATTACCTCGTTTCCCGGGGCGAGGCGCTCTGCGCGCAGCTAATGGCCGCCTACCTCGGCTATGACTTTGTGGATTCCTACGGCACAGTCAAGTTCCGGTTGGACGGCCGCATTGACCTCGCCGCCACATATACGGCTATCGCCGAAGCGTTTGAAGCTTCAAGCGGCCGCATCGTGATGCCCGGCTTTTACGGCGCCATGCCGGGCGGGCAGCTGCGCCTCATGGCGCGCGGCGGCTCGGACATTACGGGCGCGCTCGCGGCGGCGGCGCTCAACTGCGGCCTGTACGAAAATTGGACGGACGTTCCCGGCATCCTCATGGCGGATCCTGCCATCGTGAAGGACCCGCAGCCCATCCCGCGCATCACCTACAGCGAACTGCGCGAGCTCACCTACATGGGCGCAAAGGTGCTGCACGAGGAGTCGGTTTTCCCCGTGCGGGAGAGGAACATCCCGCTCAACATCCGCAACACGAACGACCCGGCGGCGCCCGGCACGATGATCTGCGGGGAGTTTGAGGAGGACGGAGCTCATCCCGAGCCTTACTTCATCACCGGCGTCGCGGGCAGGCGCGGTTACTGCATCATCGACATTCACAAAAGCCATGTTTCCGCAAAGCCCGGCATCGTGCGCAGCGTTCTTGCGCTGTTTGAGAAGCACGAGCTGCACATCGAACAGATCGTCTCCGGGATAGACTGCTTCTCGCTCGTGGTCTCCACGGAAGCCGTGAAGCCCTATCTCTTCAGCATCACGGAGGAGATCGAGAGCTTCTGCGGCCCGGATTCCGTGAAGGTCACGGACGGCATCTCCCTCATCGCCTGCGTCGGCCGCCGCATGGTGTTCCGCCCGGGCATTTCGGGCAGGCTCTTCGCCACGCTCGGCGAAAACGACATCAACATCCGCATGATCTCCCAGGGCCCGGAGGAGCTGAACATCATTGTCGGCGTGGACGACCGGGATTTTGAAAAGACCATCCGGGTGCTTTATAACAGCTTTACGAGAAAGGACCAACCGCTATGAAACAGAAAAGGCTTTACAACGTGGCCGTGCTGGGTGCAACGGGCGCCGTCGGCCAGGAAATGATCAAGGTGCTTGCGGAACGCAAATTCCCCATCGGGGAGCTTCGCCTGCTTGCGAGCGCGCGCAGCGTAGGCAAGGCTGTGCCCTATGATGGCCGGGAGATCGTCATCGAAGAGGCGCGCAAGGCTGCGTTTGAGGGCATGGACATCGTGCTCGGCGCGGCGGAAAACGACGTTGCCAAGCGTTTCGCACCGGCGATCCAAGCTGCGGGCGCGGTATTTGTGGACAATTCCAGCGCCTTCCGCCTTGACCCGGGCGTTCCGCTCGTAGTGCCGGAGATCAACCCGGAGGACGCTTATGCGCACAAGAAAGGGATCATCGCCAACCCGAACTGCTCCACCATCATCACGCTGGTAGCGCTCGCGCCCATCGCGCGTATCTCGCCCATCGAAACGCTCGTGGCCTCCACTTATCAGGCGGTGTCCGGCGCAGGTGCGGAAGGGCTTGCGGAGCTCGAGGCGCAGGCGGGAGCCTACCCCAAGGGCGAACCGCTCACGGCGAAGGCTTTTCCGCATCAGATCCTGTTCAACCTGATCCCGCGCATCGGCGGCGTGGGCGAAAACGGCTATTCCTCCGAGGAGATGAAGCTGCAAAACGAGGGCCGCAGGATCCTGCACCTGCCGGAACTGCGCGTCACCTGCACCTGCGTGCGCGTGCCGGTGATGCGTTCGCACTCCATCAGCGCCACGTTCACCACAAAGCACCCCGTCTCCGTGGAAGAGGCGCGCGCAGCCATCGCGGCCGCCCCGGGCGTACGGCTTGTGGACGACCCCAACAACGACATTTACCCCATGCCGCTTGCAACGAGCGACCAGGACGATGTGTTCGTTGGCCGCATCCGCCGCGACCTTGTGAGCGAAACCGGGCTCACGCTCTGGTGCTGCGGCGACCAGATCCGCAAGGGCGCGGCGACCAATGCCGTGCAGATCGCGGAGCTGCTGGTAAAGTAAAACTTGAGCCGCTCCAGGCGGGATTCCCTGGTGGCACGCTGTTTTTCCGTTCCGCCAACGCCTGGGGCGGGTTAGTCCTCCCGCTCCCGCGCCAGAACGCGCTTATCCCAAAGGCCCTTGAGCAAAAACACGAGCCCCGCCGCGACGACCAGCCCCGTGAGGGCGAATATCGTAGGCATGGGCTGCATCGTGGCGTACTTCATAAAATCCGAATAAAAGCCCTGGCCGTCCACATGCGCTTTCTGCATCGTGCCGAAGGTGGGTAGGAACATGAATTCTAGCGCCAGCAGCACGAGCCCGCCGACCGCGGTGAGGAAGCCCGCAAGGATCTCCCGATGCGCAAAGTTGGTTCGTGCAGCGCGCAGCAGCGATACACCGGAACGCGCATGTCCGTCCGCGCCGTTTCCGGCATTCGGCGTTCCCTCCGCGTCCTTCAAAAGCGCGTCCGCCGAAACGCCGAATGTTTCGCTCAGCAGCACGATCTTCCCCACGTCCGGCATGGCTTCATCCCGTTCCCATTTGGAAACCGATTGATGCGAAACGCCCACCTGTTCCGCAAGCTGATCCTGCGAAAGGCCGGCCGCGCGGCGAAGCTGCTGTATCTTTTCTCCCAACGTCATGAAAGCGCCTCCTCTGATGTTTTGTGTGCCAAGCATACCAGACCCCGCGGTTGCAAGCCACAACGCAGGACGGGAACTCCTGCAACCTGCGGTTGCAAATGCAAAAAAGTGGACTACTGATGGACTGCTGACAGAGTGCAGTGCGCTGTCTCCTGTAATCCAATTTTCAATTTTATTCTATCACAGCACGTTTTTGCCTTCAACGCATCCCGCGTCAGCGGCTGCCCGCCCCTTGCGCGGTTTTCCCATCTGCCGCAACGGCCCAAACCTTGACAGCGGATGCGCGGCATGGTAAAGTAAATTCGTTAAGACCATACGATTGGAGATGAAAGGATGCGCATCTAAGCTCCCATGCTGTTCGGCAATTTCCGCGGCAAACCCTGCCGCGCGGTTTTGTTTGCCGTTTGGGTGCTTCGCGCGTTCTTCCGATTGGGGGTCTTTTTTCTATGGCTTTGATTTCCATAAACGATCTTACCTTCTGCTATGACGGCAGCTATGACAACATCTTTGAGCACGCTTCCTTTGAAATCGATACGGATTGGCGGCTGGGTTTCGTCGGCCGCAACGGGCGCGGGAAAACCACGTTCCTGAATCTGCTGCTCGGCAAATATGAATATCGCGGCTCTATCCGCGCCCCCGTGCGCTTCACCTATTTCCCCTTCCCCGTGGAGGATCCAGCCTGCGATACGCTCGGGGTGCTCCTCGCGGCAGCTGATGGCGCGCTCGAATGGAAGCTCCTGCGGGAGCTTGGCCGCATGGGCATGGACGCGGACATCCTCTACCGCCCGTTTGAGACGCTGAGCCCCGGGGAACGCACGCGGGCGCTACTCGCGGCGCTGTTCCTTCGGGAAAACAATTTCCTGCTCATCGACGAGCCGACGAACCACCTGGATGTGGAAGGCCGCGCGCTTTTGCGGGACTATCTCCGCACAAAAAAGGGGTTCATCCTCGTGAGCCACGACCGGGCGTTTCTCGATGGCTGCGTGGATCACATCCTCTCCATCAACCGAGCGAACATCACTGTGACCCGCGGGGATTTTTCCACCTGGTGGGAAAACAAGGCCCGGCAGGACGCCTATGAGCTGGCGGAAAACGAGCGTCTCATGGGCGACATCCAGCGGATGCGGGAGGCTGCCCGGCGCACGGCAGGCTGGTCGGACGCTTTAGAGGCGACGAAGATCGGCACCGGCGCAGGCGACCGGGGATATATCGGCCACAAATCGGCAAAGATGATGCAGCGCGCAAAAGCCATCGAAACGCGGCGGGAACGCGCCATCGAGGAAAAATCCAAGCTGCTCAAGAACATCGAGCGCAGCGACGCACTGCTGATCCGCCCGCTCCCCCACCGCAAGGAGGTCGTGGCAGAAGTGCGTGAGCTTGCAGTTCGCTACGGCGAGACGCCTGTGTTTGAGGGGCTTTCCTTTGCAGTCCGGCAGGGCGAGCGCCTTGCGCTCACGGGTCCGAACGGCTGCGGCAAATCGAGCGTGGTCAAGCTGCTTGCGGGCGAGGCCATCCCGCATACAGGGCTCGTCCGCATGCCGGGGGATCTCATCGTCTCCTATGTGCCGCAGGATACCTCCTTCCTCGCAGGCAGCCTTACGGAATTTGCCCGACGCAGCGGCATTGACGAGAGCCTGTTCAAGACCATCCTGCGCAAGCTGGATTTCCCGCGCGTGCAGTTTGAAAAGGACATGGCGGATTTTTCCGCAGGGCAGCGCAAGAAGGTGCTGCTGGCGCGCAGCCTTTGCGAGCGCGCGCACCTTTACCTTTGGGACGAACCGCTCAACTATGTGGACGTCCTCTCCCGCATGCAGATCGAAGGGCTGCTTGCCACGGGGAACCCTACGATGGTGTTCGTGGAGCACGACGCAAAGTTTTTGGAGGATGTGGCGACGGCGCATATCCGCATCGGAGGTTGATTTCCCTTCCGCCCTATGCCATAATGAGTATAAATTCGTGTATAAACGGGAGGCTGCAAGTTTATGACTGGGTTCTTTGAAGCGTTTTCCGCATTTCTCGCCACGGGTACCGTGTGGGTATATCTCGTCATCTTCTTTGGAAAGATCGTGGAAGTCTCGCTCGGTACGCTGCGTATTGTGCTCATCAACCGGGGAGAGCGGCTGATCGGCTCCCTCATCGCGCTCATCGAGATCTCGCTCTGGCTTATCATCGCGGGCAACGTCCTTTCCGACTATCAGTCCGACCCGCTCAAGATGGTGGCCTACGCGCTCGCATATGCGCTTGGCAACTATGCCGGGAGCTGGCTGGAAGAGCGGCTTGCTTTCGGCCTCTGCTCCATGCAGACGGTCGTAATGAACCGCGAAACGAGCGACCGCATCTGCGAAGTGCTGCGCAAAAATGGCTTTGGCGTAACGGAGCTGACCGCGCAGGGGCGCGACGATGAGACGCGCTTTATGCTCATTTCCACGCTGCGCCGCAAGCTTGCGGATGAAGCGATCGCGCTCGTGCAGGGCATCGCGCCCAACGCCGTCATCACCGTGAGCGACGTGAAGAGCCAGCGCAGCGGCTATCTGCGCAACGCCACCGCGCGTCGCAAGCGGTAAACGCCATCATACGCCAGCATAACAAAAAAGCTCCCATGGGGGAGCTTCCAGCTTGTCGAAAAAGTATTTCCAGGATTGTCAAGGGCCGCAGCCCTTGACTTTTCATCGCGAGCAGCGACCGGTGCGGTGCGAGCGAAAAGCCTTGCGCCGCAAGGCTTTCTTTACACGGAGCGCTGGCCGCGCCATCGGCGCAAGCGCGACGTGAATCCCTCGATCAAGTGGCATCTGCCACTTGATCGGCAGCATGAAAGCTCCCTTGCGGGAGCTTCTTTGCTATTTCAACCTACTGCTCCAGTTCTCGATGTCAATGCCTGTATAGTAATGCGTCAGGATGGCACGATAATCGAATCCATCCTTTGCCATGGCATTCGCGCCGTATTGGCTCATGCCCACGCCGTGGCCGTAGCCTTTGGTGGAGACACGCACATCATCCCCCATAAATTCGATGGTGAAGTTGGCGCTCGGGAGGTCGAGCGCCTTGCGGAATTGCCGCCCGGTAGCCTCCGCGCCGCCCAGCCGCACGGTTTTGACCCTGCCGCTCGCATAGCGGGCGGTGATCTCCACCTGTGCCTCCAGCTTTTTCGCAGAAAGGCCCGCCTTGGGGAAGGCCGCATTGAGCTTTGTGAGGAAGTTCCTGCGCGAAAAGGCCGTGCTCTCCGCATAATGCGCGGCGCTCTCTTCGCCGGGGCTTTCCACGCTCACAAGGTATGGCTGTGCGCTCGCAAATACGTTTTCCGAGCTCTCTGTCATCCCGCCCGCAGTGGAATGATAGAGCGCTTCGATCAGCGTGCCTTCATAGGTGGCGACCTCGCCTGCCGTGCCGTAGACGGCTTCCGTGACGCGCGCGGAATAATAGGCCGCGTCCGCCCCCCACTTTTCGGCGAGCTGATCTGGGGAACGATAGGATTGGCAGCAGGCGCTGTCCGTGCAGATGTCCGCACCGCGGCGGCCGCAGGGCGTTCCGCCGCAGGCGGCAAGGTGACGCAGCGTAAACGTCCGCGCAGCGACGGCCTGCGCCTTAAGCGCTTCCTCTTCAAAAGCGGCAGGCATTTCGGCTGCGACCACGCCGCAAAGGTATTCCTCCAGGTGCATGGAAAGCACGCGGTCGTTCTCATCGTCATAAACGGCGATCACGGCGGAAACATCCTCCAGCAAAGGCTCGGGGACATCCGCTTCCTCGCCTGCGATGGCACAGCCGCGCAGCAGCAGCACAAAAAGGCTCAGCGCAAGTGCGGCAAGCCCGAGCGGTAGCGGCTGGAGCAGCGGGAATGCGGGAGGCGCGGCACGTCTGCGCGCTCGGCGCGTTGAAGGACGGTATTCCATAGTTTCATCCGTATGCAGGTGCTTCCCGTTTAATTCATTTGCTTCCAGCATGCAAGTGCATGTATAATAAAGGGAAAGGATGACAAATACTGTCAAAGGAGAGGCAAAGGCATGCAGGGACAGAATAGCGCGGGCACGGAACGCGGCAGGCAGGAAATGATCGCGCTTCTCAACAGCGGCGATAAGCGTGAACTGCGCGCGTTCATGCAGCTTTATTCCAAGCGGATCTATGACCGCGCGTTCGACATTACGCACGATCCGGCTGAGGCAAAGGACGCAACGCGGCGCGTGCTCGCGGAGGTAGCTTCGCTTGCCGCGCGCGGCGAGTTAAAGGAGAACATCGATGCGCAACTCATGGCGCTGACGGATCAGGTTTGCAGCGAGGCACTGTTCTTCAGCAGCCTAGTAGATGAAGCGCTGAAGGCTGAGGCAGCGCCCAAAGCGCCCGATACGGCGGCGCAGGAAGCGCCCACAGCTGCGGAACCCCGGCGGGAGCAGCAGGCAGATGTGCTCCGGACGGCCTGGGAAAATGCTCCCGCCGAAGAAACGGCTCTGGAACCGGAGGCGGAGGCGGCTGACATGGAAATGTCCGATACGCAAACGCCCGGCATGGATCTGCCCAGCATGGAACCGGATGAAGTGGAAGAGCTGGATGCAGAGGTGCCCAACCTGTTTGACGACGACGCAGACACGCCGCCCACAAACCGCCGGCGGCGGGAAAAGCCTGCAAAGCGCTATGCACCGGCACAGGAAGAAGATGAGGACGAAACCACAAGCCCGCTGCTCGTGATCGCTATCATCCTGCTTTCGATGCTGGTGGTGTTCTTGGTGTGGATCCTCATCGTTAAACTGATGGCCAGCGGCGTTTTGCCGAATTTCGACTTTGGGTTTGCCAATTGGTTCAATACGCATATATTTAAGCTGTATTAATACCATATTAAGTTCCAAGAAACGCTATTGACAGTCATCTGACCATGTGTTAATCTGTTAACAGCAGGGAGGCGGTATGCGTTTCCCCGCACATTCGGGAAAAGGGAGGGTTTTGTTATGGACGGATTCCTTGCATACATTGTCGGCTGGAGCTTGCCGGCGCTCGTCTGCCTGCTGGTGGGCCTTGGGCTGATGATCTTCGAAATGTTCACGCCCGGCATGGGGCTGCCCGGCATTCTCGGCGTGGGCGCGCTGATCGCGGCCGTGGTGCTGCGGGCGGATTCGTTTGCTTCGGCGCTCATCACGCTCGCAGTCATCATCGTGATCCTTGCGGTTGCAGCGTTCTTTGTGTACCGTTCGTTCCAAAAAGGCGCGATCTCGCGTTCCCAGATCGTCCTCAACGACACGATTGAAGAAAAGTCCACCTCGCTTTCGGATGCAAGCACGCAGGAGCTCATTGGGCTCGAGGGCGAATGCCTGACGGCGCTGCGTCCTTCCGGCAATGCAGATTTTGACGGCCGCAGGCTGGATGTGGTGAGCGCGGGCGAATTCATCGAAAAGGGCAGCCGCGTGCGGATCGAAGCCGTAGAAGGGCTGCGCATTTTGGTAAAAAAGATCTAAGTGGAACAAAGGAGGCGGCCTTCGGTGAAATTTTGCATGAAATGCGGCGCATTCTATGAGGAGAAGGGCGGCGAGGGCTGCCCGCACTGCAAGGAGAACGCGCGGCTGCATGCTGCGGCGGAGGCCGCCGAAACCGACTACGGAATGGATGCGGAAACGGTGCGGCGCGCGCGCAGGCGCGCGTGGATCGAGCTTTGCATCGGCATCCCGGCGTTCATCGGGGTTATCTATCTCATTATTTCCCTCATCCGGGTAATCCGGGGAGGTTAATAAAAACGAAGGGCTAGAACGAATCAGTTTAATTCAGGGAGGTTTATTATGCCAGAACTCGTAGTATCCGTTCTCATCATCGTCGCGGCGATCATTTTCCTCGCAATCTTCTTCAGCTTCGTACCGGTCGGGCTTTATATCTCGGCCCGCGCTTCCGGCGTAAAGGTCGGCATCGGCCAGCTCGTCGCAATGCGCATCCGCAAGGTCGTGCCCTCGCGCATCGTGAACCCGATGATCAAGGCAACCAAGGCTGGCCTTGTGATCCCGCTCAACAAGCTGGAAGCGCACTACCTCGCGGGCGGCAACGTGGACCGTGTCGTGAACGCGCTTATCGCCGCGCAGCGCGCCGGCATCCCGCTCGATTTTGAGCGTGCCTGTGCAATCGACCTCGCCGGCCGCGACGTACTCAACGCGGTACAGATGAGCGTCAACCCGAAAGTCATCGAAACGCCGGTCATCGCAGCCATCGCCAAGGACGGCATCGAGCTGCGCGCGAAAGCGCGTGTAACCGTCCGCGCCAACATTGACCGGCTCGTCGGCGGTTCCGGCGAAGAGACGATCATCGCCCGTATCGGCGAAGGCATCGTCACAACAGTCGGTTCCTCCAAGACCCATAAGGATGTCCTCGAAAACCCGGATCTGATCTCTCAGACCGTGCTCAATAAGGGCCTTGACGCAGGCACCGCGTTCGAGATCCTTTCCATCGACATCGCGGATGTGGACGTGGGCCGCAACGTCGGCGCACAGCTCCAGATCGACCAGGCGGAGGCGGACAAGCGTATCGCCCAGGCGAAGGCGGAAGAGCGCCGCGCGATGGCCGTTGCGCAGGAGCAGGAGAACAAGGCGGAAGTGCAGGGCATGCGCGCCCGCGTGATCGAGGCCGAGGCCGAGGTGCCGCGCGCGATCGCAGCAGCGTTCCGCGAGGGCAAGCTCGGCGTAATGGACTATTACAACATGCAGAACGTGATTTCCGATACCAAGATGCGCGATTCCATCGCGGGCGGCGCGCAGGCGGAAAAGAAGGAATAAGCGTGCGCTGAACCATCCGGTGCCCGGCGCAACGCTGGGAGAAGGGAGCGCAGATGGAAATACTCATATTGCTTGCGATCATCTTCGCGGTGGTCAACGCGAGCAAAAACAAGAAACAGGCACAGCAGGAGCAGGCGCGCAAGCGCCAGGCGGATGTGCGTTCGCTGGAGGCGGATGAGGCCCGCGCAGCTGAGCGCCTGCGGGATTACCAGGCGCAGCGCCAGCGGCAGGGTTCCCCCGCCGCAGCGCCTAGCACGCCCATGGCTCCTACGGTACGGGCGGCCCGGCATGGCGCGTCCACACAGCCAGGCGGTGCATGGCGCTGCACCTGCGGCGAAACGAACCGCGCGGCCGCCAGGTTTTGTACGGCCTGCGGCAAGGCGCGCTATGGCGGCAGCATGAACTATGTTTCCACCGAGGGCGGCGGTGTTTCGGCGGAAGGTTCTGCTGCGCCGGGTTCTCTTGGCGGCACAAAGCCGCTGCAGGCCCGGCCGCACCCTGTGACGGCCTCCGTAACGCAGCATGTGGTAAAACCGCTGACGGAATCGACGCACCGCCATGTGGAATCGAGCATGACAGGCATCGAGGAGTGCCACGAACCGGCCGTCCCGCAGCCGCATGAGCGGGACGCTTATGCACGCAGCGCAGAGCAGGCAGAACTTCCCTACGGGCTCATGTTCAACAGGGATGCAGTCACGCAGGGCGTGCTGTATGCAGAGATCCTGGGCAAGCCGAAAGCGCTGCGCAAGCGCGGCGCATAAGCGCGAAAACAAGGAAGCATGAAAAGAGCGGTGCATACCGCTCTTTTTCATATCCGCAGCCGCATCAGCTGGAGCCGGGACAAAGCGGCCGCATCTTTTTCGGCAGCACAGTTTGCTGAAAGGAACAGCGCTTGTTTCCCATGTTTCAGAAATCAGGGAACGCTCAGGGCGGCGGGAGCACACCCGAGTGTATTCCCGCCGCCCTGCAGTAAAGATTAGTTTCGTTTTTATTCCATGATCAGGCAGCTGCTGTGCATATAGCCCGTATAGCCGTTGGCCATGCAGTAATACCAGCCCGTTTCCGAAATGGAAAGGATTGTAACCGGCGTGCCGCCGTCGATCAGCGCTATGACCGCAGCGCTCGTGCTCTCCGCCGTGCGCATGCGCGCCTGCGTCCCTTCCTTCACGCGCGTGCCGGATGTAACGACCGAGCCTTGATACGGCGTGGGCACCGGAGTCGGGCTTGCCGTGCCGCCGCCGATGGAGATGCCGCCGCTTGTTCCGCTGCCTGGCGTGGGCGCCGGCGCGGCTGTAGCAGCAGGTACAAGCGCCGCCGTGTCGAGCGTGGGATAGACGAGCGCCGTACTCTTCACGACGTACTTGGTGCGCAGATAACCCTCCACGCCGTTATAGGAGCCATACCACCAGCCCTTCTTCGGGTTGGAAACCACTGCCGCTTCGCCCCCCTTCGGGATCGTCGCAAGCTTTTTGGAGCCCGTGCTCATAGAAGCGTATACATAAGTCTTCTTCGTGGCGGTGTAAGCCTCCTGCGTCTGCACCGGCGCATCCGGGTAACAAAGGATATACTGCGTCTTCACATAGCCAAGCGTGCCGTCCTGGAGCTTCGCCTTGCACCAATCGGAGCCAAGCTGCAGCAGCGTCATCTTCTGCCCGCGTGAAAGCGTCGCTACAGTGGTGTCGCGCGAGTTGGAAAAGCCGGTGCGCAGCGGTACGTTGTCGTAGCGGCAGATCGCGGGGATCTCCGCCGGGTCTGCCTTCGTATCCGTGGGCTGCACATAATCCGAATAGGACGGGATCGCAGCCTTGAGCTCTTTCACAAGCTCCGGGTTTGCGGCTTTCTTCCGGTCGATCTTACAGGTGGTTCCCGGCGGGCAGTTATAGAAGATCCACTGGGCGACATGCGGCAGAACGCGCACGCAGCCATGAGAGACGTTCTCGCCCAGCTGCCGATATGCGGTGCGGGACATGCTGGAAAGCTTTTTGGAATTGTACATCACAGAATGGATGTAGATGCCGCGCACCACCTGTGTCCAATACTGCGCATATTGGCCGAAGGCTACAAAGTAGCCGAAGCGCTCCTTGAGCTGGCCCAGTTTGAAGGTGCCCGCTCCGGTCGGGTTCTCCTCGTTCCCGGTGGTGCACAGGCTTTGCAGCACGATCGGCCCGCCGATGGCGCCCTCGTAAACGGTAATGATTTGGTTCACCAGGTCGATCTCGATCGTGTAGCGGTTCGGGTCAGTGTTGTCATAGTCGATTTTGCTGGTCATGCCCGGCAGCACCGCCGCCTCAGCAGGCATGGCCGGGATGAGCGCAATGGCTGTGGCAAGATGCGTCTTGCCGGTGCCAACCGTGCCCATAAAGATCAGGTTCTCGCGCTGCGGGAGGAATGAGAGTCCCTCCATGTATTCGCGGGTCAATCCCTTGGGCAGCTCAATGGCATTGTTCCAGATGAAGTCGTCAAGCGTCTTCCTGTCTCTTATACACATCTCCGAGCCCACGAGACATCTCAGGATCTCG
>ENA-OYZG01000260-OYZG01000260.1-human-gut-metagenome-genome-assembly--contig:-NODE-260-length-16101-cov-4.968216_pt1 | contig 16101 bp, 16 predicted proteins | sample MGYA00244071_ERZ653466 | MGnify/ENA primary metagenome ERZ653466 (study PRJEB26926, sample SAMN06165150) | human gut metagenome | biome: ENVO:00009003; feature: ENVO:2100002; material: ENVO:00002003...
CGGCAGCGTCAGATGTGTATAAGAGACAGGCGACAGGCTGTTCAAGGAAGTACAGACCAACGTATCCATGAGGGTAGAGGAAACCGAATCCACGGATATGTTCAAGGTGAGTGGCCGCGGTGAGCTGCACCTTTCCATCCTCATCGAGACGATGCGCCGCCAGGAGTATGAGTTCGCCGTATCCCGGCCGAAGGTCATCTTCAAGCGGGACGAGGCGGGAACGCTGCTTGAGCCGATCGAGGAATTGACGATCGACGTGCCGCAGGAATATGTCGGCTCCGTGATGGAAAAGCTCGGTTCCCGCAAGGCGGAATTGCAGGACATGATCAACGAGGCGGAGGGTAGTGTCCGCCTGATCTTCCTCATCCCCGCGCGCGGGCTCATGGGCTACCGCAGCGAGCTTTTGACCGATACGCGCGGCAACGGCGTGATGAGTCACATCTTCCACGGATATGAGCCGTATAAAGGGGACATCGCAGAGCGGGAGCATGGCTCCATCATCAACCACGAGACCGGCGATTCTACCAGCTACGGCCTGTTCAATGCGCAGGAACGCGGGCGGCTCTTCATCGGCCCCGGCGTGCCGGTGTATGAGGGGCAAATCATCGGCGAATGCGCCCGCAACGAGGATCTCGTCGTCGCGGCGACGAAGAAGAAGCACGTCACCAACATGCGCGCTTCCGGCTCCGATGAGGCGCTGCGCCTCACCCCGCCGACGGTTCTCTCCCTGGAGCAGTGTCTGGAGTTCATCGCGGAGGACGAGCTCGTGGAGGTTACGCCCAAGAGTATCCGCATGCGCAAGAAGATCCTCTCCAAGGAACAGCGCATGAAGAAGGCCGCAAAAGCCACGACGGAAAGCTGACGCGATACAGTTTTTCCAACACGAAGCAACAAAAACATGGGGCGCGCCGGAGGGCGCGCTCTTTTTGTACTCTCGCCTGCGAAGCGGCGCTGTTTCCGGCAATCCCCCGTCAGCGCTCACGCGCTACCACCCCCTTTTGTAAAGGGGGCGTTTGGGAGTGGTGAACTCCAACGGATTTCGCATTTGGATGGCGCAGGGAAGCGCACCACCCAAAAGGCTCCTTTGGCAAAGGAGCTGTCCGCGAAGCGGACTGAGGATTGTCCTTACTCGCGCGATCATTGCGAACTGTGGGGTTGTCAACGGCGTAAGTCGTTGACTGAGGATTGTCGTATTACCGCAAGCGGCGGCATTTAACTAGTTCCCACAGCAACGCCGCCAAACGTCTCTCCTATAGTGGGAATTTTTCCCCCGCACCCAAACTTCTCCAAACATAGAAATTGCAAAACATCGCCGGGAGGGTTATTATGTATCCAAGGATTATTGCCGATCTGGATCAGCTGCGAGAGAACATGGAACGCATGGTCGCGCTTTGCCATGGGCAGGGGCTCACCGCCGCGCTCGTGAGCAAGTGCGTGTGCGCGGATGCGCGCATCGCCGCTGTGATGGCGGAAACGGGCGCGGATTTCCTCGCGGATTGCCGCGTGCAGAACCTGGCGCGCCTGCCGCGGAGCAAGCCACGCTATCTGCTGCGTATCGCCCAGCCTTCGGAGGTGGACGACGTAGTTTGCCACGCCGAGGTCAGCCAGCAGAGCGAGCCTTATACCGTGCGCCTCCTCGGCGAGGCTGCGGCTAGGCAGGGCAGGCGGCACAAGGTCGTGCTCATGATCGACATGGGCGACCTGCGCGAGGGCGTGCCGTTTTTCGACATGGAGGGCGTCCATGCGCTTGCGGAAGCCGTCATCGTCTGCCCGGCGCTTGAGCTTTACGGCGTGGGCGTGAACATGACCTGCTTTGGCGGCGTGCTCCCGAGCCAGGAGAATCTCTCTGGCCTCGTACGCATCGCGGACGGGCTCCGGCGGCGCTACGGGCTCCCCATCCCCTTTGTTTCCGGCGGCAACTCCAGCGCGCTCACCATGCTGCGCGAAGGGACTATCCCCAAGGGCATCACCAACCTGCGCATCGGCGAAGGCTGGCTGCTTGGCAACGACACTGGCGCACTCAAACCCATGGAAGGCTTCCACCCCGGCTGCTTCACGCTGGAAGCGCAGCTCGTGGAGGTCAAGCGCAAGCCCTCCAAGCCCATCGGCGATTGCGGCGCGAACGCCTTTGGTGAAAAGGTCGAGTTTGAGGACCGGGGTGAGATGCTGCGCGGTATCTGCGCCATCGGCCGGCAGGATGTGGCGCCCGGCGGCCTGACCCCGCAGGATGCGCGCGTGGAGATCCTCGGCGCGAGCTCAGATCACCTCATCGTAAACCTGACGGAAGCGCCGGACTACCGGGTGGGCGATGTGCTTTCCTTCAACCTGGATTATGGCGCGCTCCTGCACGCCTATACCAGCGAATACGTCTTCAAGGCATACCGGACGGCCGCGCCGTTTATCGGCTGAAGGCATAGGCCGCCGGCACTCCCGAACCCAACAATATCCCGCATGCAAAAATAAACGAAAAGGAGACTGAACATGCCCGTAAATCTGAAAGGACGTTCCCTGTTGACCCTGAAGGACTTCACCCCCGCCGAGATCCGCTATCTGCTGGATCTTGCGCACGACCTCAAGGCCAAAAAGCGAGCAGGCATCAAAAACAACCTGCTCGAAGGCAAAAACATCGTACTGCTGTTTGAAAAGACCTCTACCCGCACGCGCTGCGCGTTCGAGGTCGCCGCGTATGACGAGGGCGCAAACGTTACCTTCCTTTCCAACAGCCAGATGGGCAAAAAGGAATCCCTGGAGGATACTGCAAAGGTGCTTGGCCGCTTTTATGACGGTATCGAATACCGCGGCTTTAGGCAGTACGACGTGGAGATGCTCGCCAAGCACAGCGGCGTTCCCGTCTGGAACGGCCTGACCGACCTTTACCACCCGACGCAGATCCTCGCAGACTTCCTGACCATCGAGGAACACGTGCACAAGCCGCTCAGCAAGTGCAAGCTCGTCTACGTGGGCGATGCCCGCAATAATATGGGCAACTCCCTCATGATCGGCGCGGCAAAGATGGGCATGTCCTTCCTGGGCGTCGCGCCTAAGAGCCTCTTCCCGGACGAGCGCCTTGTGGCTGAGATGCGCGAGGTAGCCAAGGAGACCGGCGCGACGATCGAATTCTCCGAAAACATAGCGGATGTGAAGGGCGCGGACGCGATCTATACTGACGTCTGGGTGTCCATGGGCGAGGAAGCGCAGTTCGAAGAGCGCATCAAGCTCCTGACCCCCTACCGCGTGACGATGGACATGATGAGGGCCACCGGAAACCCGGACTGCATCTTCCTGCATTGCCTGCCCTCGTTCCATGACCTGGAGACGAGCGTTGGCCGGGAAATTTATGAGAAGTTCGGCATCACCGAAATGGAGGTCACCGACGAGGTGTTCCGCTGCCCGCAATCCAAGGTGTTTGACGAGGCGGAAAACCGCATGCATACCATCAAGGCCGTCATGGTCGCAACCATCGGCAGGCAGTAAGGCCCATCTTCAACCGACTTATATTTAAGAAGATTCAAGGGGGCGCGCCGGAATGGCAGTGAGCCATAAGGAAACATTCAGGAAATTATGACTTTTGCCAGGTAAACGGAAAATGAAAAACTCTATGTGTTTGAGAAATCATTCACATAGAGTTTTTTTCATTTTCAGAAATGTGCAAATTGGCTTTTACAGCGTTCCAACGGAACGCGCAGCTGTCACCGCAGGTGGCGATCTCAGGGGTTTGGGGGTATGCTACCAACAAGTATTTTTGCTGTTTCGGAAATTGTGACGAAACTGTGAAAATTAGCAAACTTGTGCAAGTTTGCATTGCTTGCCAGTAGTGCAGCAAATTTTATGCAAATATGGCTTGACAAACATCCGAGTTCGGACTATAATGTTTTTCAATGTCCGAATTGAGATGTTTAACTTGGAGGTGCTATATGGATAAAAAAACCAGAGATCAAATTGATCTTATCAATCAAAAGACGAAAGAGTTAAATGCGCTCTACCGTTTGGCAGCGTACAAATCCAATATTTCCGACGGAGAGGTTAATATTTGGTCGGTGCTTTTGAATTGTGATGAGGAATACTCGCAACAAGACCTTGCAGAACTGCTTTCTCTTCCAAAGCAGACGGTCAATTCCCTCATTACCCGTATGATACAAAAAGAATTTGTTGTATTGGAACATGATCCGGGGACGCGCAACCGAAAGGTGATCCGTTTGACAGAAGCAGGACGGCATTTTGGAGAGCAGCATGTAAAATGGATATTTGATGCCGAGCAGAGGGCGATGGAAGATACAGATCCCGAAGAAGTTATGGCATACATATCTATGCTCGAAAAATACATATCTCGTTTTAGAAAGGAAATCGATAGTAAAGATTAAGGGCAAAAACTATGAACCAAAAAATATTTGAAATATTAGAATACGACAGGATCAGGCAGATGCTTGAAAAGTTCGCAACTTCTACGCCGGGGTGTGAAATTTGCCGTAGTCTTATGCCGGAAACCGAAATCGAAACCATCAATCAGTTAATGGCTGAAACCACGGCTGCACGGGAACGCATACGACACAAGGGCAAACCCTCTTTTGCCAAAGTCATGGATTTAACCCGTATTCTTGACAGCCTTGAAAACGGTAATCCGCTTTCTGCCGGCGACTTGTTACGGATATATGATTTGCTTGATGCGGCGAGTAAGGCAAAGGAATACGGTTGCCGCGAAATCTCTGAAGAAGAAAAAGATTTGCTTGACAGTAAGTTTAATCAGCTTTCCCCGCTGAAAAAGGTGCAGGAAGAAATTAAGCGATGTGTACGAAATGATAATGACCTGTTTGATACAGCAAGTCCCGGGCTTGAAAAGGTGCGTAAGAAAATCAAAAACACCGAGGATAGTATTCAAGGACAGCTCCGCTCCCTTGTAAGCGGAAAATATCGCCCATATTTATCAGACACATTTATTAGCCAGCGTAACGGCGCATACTGTCTTGCTGTAAAATATGCTTGCCGAAATAAAGTGTCCGGCACAGTTCAAGGTCAATCCGGATCAGGCGGTACGGTATTTATTGAGCCTACCAGCGTTGCAAAAGCAAGTGCTGAGCTTCAAGATTTACAGTATCAAGAAAAAATTGAGGTTGCGATTGTTCTTGGTGATCTTTCCGATATGGTCAAGGCGCAACTTAAATATGTGAGGAAGAATTACGCTATTTTAACTACGCTCGACTTTATCTTTGCAAAAGCAGGATTTTCAGAATCCTACAACGGAACGGCTCCAACTTTCAATACGAAAAAGTATATTAAACTGAATCAGGCACGCCACCCGCTGATTGATCCCCAAAAAGTCGTTCCAACTACCCTCGAACTCGGCGGAGAATATGATATGCTTGTCATTACCGGCCCCAATACGGGAGGTAAAACGCTGACAATGAAAAACGTCGGCATTATGACGTTAATGGGACAATCGGGATTACATATTCCGGCCGCAGAGGGTTCCGAGCTTTCGGTATTTAAGGAGGTATTCGCTGACATAGGCGACGAGCAGAGTATCGCACAAAGCCTTAGTACCTTTTCTGCACATATGACAAATATCATCCGCATTTTAGAGCTTGCGGACAAAGACTCGCTTGTTTTAATAGACGAACTTGGTTCCGGCACAGACCCCGCAGAGGGTGCTGCTTTGGCGGTTGCTATTCTTTCAAGACTTCACAAACGTGGTATTCGTACCCTTGCGACGACACATTATGTGCAAATCAAAAACTTTGCTCTTGTAACCGAGGGCGTTCAGAACGCTTGCTGTGAGTTCGACGTAGAAACATTAAGCCCGACCTATCGTTTGATGATTGGTGCCGTCGGAGCAAGTAACGCTTTTGCCATTTCCAAACGGCTCGGATTGGAAGATGCGCTTATTGAAGATGCAAAAGCCTATCTTGCGAGTGAACAGGAGACTTTGTAAAGTGCGCGTTATAGCAGGAAAAGCAAGAGGACATCCGCTTACAGCTCCGCGAGGAATGAATACAAGGCCAGTCACCGATAAAATAAAGGAGGCATTGTTCAGCTCTTGGCAGTTACAAATTGTTGGCGCATATTTTCTTGATTTATTTGCGGGCAGCGGCAGCATGGGAATTGAAGCAATCAGCCGTGGGGCGGAAAAAACCGTTTTTGTGGAAAAAGACCGCAAGGCCGTTGGAATCATAAAAAAGAACCTTTCCTCATGCAAATTCACGGATGGATATATCATTTACAATGATGATGTATTTCACAGAATTGAGTACCTTAAATCTGACGGGGAACAGTTCGATATTATCTACCTCGATCCGCCGTTTACGATTGACAGTATATTTCTGCCTGTCATAGAAACCCTTTCAGACGGCAAATTGCTTCGAGAGGATGGTATTATCGTGATCCGTACAAGGAAAGAAAAAGAAATGCCTGACAAGATTGGAAAACTGGAAAAATATAAATTCAAAACATATGGCATCTCCGGCGTTCACTTTTACCGCTGTATGCTATAAAGAAATGATTTCATTACATCCGTCAAAGGATGTTATATTTTAAGCCTAAAGTCCGAAGTTGGATGTTTGGCAGAAAGGGATAGACTTATGCAGGACAAAAATCTTGAGCTAATGGAAAAAGCGCCGATTCCAAAAGCTATTTTATCATTGGCGCTCCCTACGGTGTTTAGTTCTATTGTGATATTGATCTACAATCTGGCAGACACCTATTTTATCGGATTGCTGGGCGATAAGCATCAGCTTGGTGCTGTATCGCTTGCGTATCCCATATTTACGGTCATTCAGGCAATCGGCAATATTTTTGCGATTGGTGCATCCCCTTATATTTCACGGTGTCTTGGCTCACAGGAACACGACAAGGTGAAAAAGGCCAGTTCCGTTGCAATCTGGACAGCGGTTGGAATTACTCTTGTGCTGACAGCGATTTATTTCATTTTTAACAATCAATTTTTGGGTATGCTGGGGACCGACGCAAATACCTTTGCCCCGACAAAAGCGTATCTGGATATTTGTGTGCTGTTTGGTATTTTTATGACGATGCAGACCGTTATGTCGGCTTTTCTTCGCGCGGAAGGCAAAGTCAAGCAGTCGGTAATTGGCATGGTGATTGGTACTGTTACAAATATCATTCTTGATCCTGTATTCATTTTGAAATTTCATATGGGTGCAGGCGGTGCAGCTTGGGCAACCATTATTGGTAATGCTGTATCAGTGATTTTCTTTGTAATTGTATTCTTTAAGAGCAGGGCGTTTGTTTCCGTGCGTTTCAGGGATTTCAAGCCCTCAAAGGAAATATATTCGGAGGTCTTTAAGATTGGTGTTCCTGCGTCTGCCGGACAGATTTTAATGGGTGCGACTAATTTGGTGTTTAATGTCCTTGCCGTTCCTTATGGAGATTATGTGATTCCGGCCTACGGTGTTGCAGGTAAAATGATATTTATTGCGATTACCATTATCAATGGATATACAAGCGGATATTTACCGTTTGCAGGATATAATTACGGTGCAAAAAATATGCAGCGTGTCAAGTCGGCTTTCAAATTTACACTGTTTTCTGCCACCGTATTATGCCTTGTACTGCTGATACCGTTTTTGTTCCTTGCAAGAGGATTTATGGGACTGTTCAGTCCTGACCCCGATGTAATTGACACAGGTGTGCGCTTTTTACAGATGTATGCGATTGTTCTGCCGTTTTTAGGGATGCAGTTTACTTTTATGTCCACTCTACAGGTCTTGGGAAAAGCGTTCCGTGCAATGATTATAACCATTGGCAGACAGACCATCCTCTTTTATCCACTGGTTTATGCACTGAATCATTTCTTTGGGTTTTCAGGGCTTATTATTACAAACACCATTGCGGATGTTACTACAACGATCATCGCTGCAGTGCTTGTAGCCGCACCTTTAAGAAAAATGATGAAAACGTCAAAGGAGGCAGCTTAATATGGAAAAAACAATTATTACAATAAGCCGTGAATTTGGCAGCGGAGGCAGAAGTATCGGAAAAGCTGTTGCTGAAAAACTCAACATTCCTTATTACGATAAAGAGTTAATTAAGGAAACCGCAGCGAGAACGGGATATTCTCCGGAATATATTGAGAATGCCGGAGAATATGCGCCGGGAAAATCAGTGCTTTCCTTTTTACCGTCATTGAACGGCGTGCAGAATTTTTCGGGTGAAATGAGCGCGACGGATCTGCTTTGGTGCATACAAAGACAGGTTATTCTCGACCTGGCCGAAAAAGGCTCCTGCGTTATCGTAGGCCGCTGTGCGGATTACATTTTGAAAGATAACCCGGATGCGCTTCATGTGTTCGTCCACGCGCCCACGGATTTTAAGGCAGACCGAATTGCCCGCCTGTACGGTGAGAGTGAGAAAAAACCGGAAGAACGGCTGGCAGACAAGGACGGCAAACGTCGTGCCCATTATAAGCACTTTACAGGCAGGGAGTGGGGCAGATGTCAAAATTATCATTTGTCACTTGACAGCGGGAAACTTGGCATTGAAAAGTGTGTTTCTATGATTATTGGTCTTGTAGATAAGGGGGAAAATTGATTATGAGTAAGAAAATCGTTGTAATTACAGGAAGTCCCCGCAAGGACGGAAATACCTTTCGTATGGCAGAAGCATTCGTTAAGGCAGCAGAGGAAAAAGGCAATCGTGTTACAAGATTTGACGCTGCCTTTTTAGAGGTGGGTGGCTGTAAGTCCTGTGGTTCCTGCTATCAGGGAGGAAAGCCTTGTTGCTCTGATGACGATTTCAACAAAATAGCGCCTGCCATAATCGACGCAGATGTTGTCGTGTTTGCTATGCCTGTATATTGGTACTCACTCCCTGCTAAGATGAAAGCCGTGCTTGATAAATTTATGGCTTTTAGAGTTGGCGGCAAAGATATTTCCGGCAAGGAATGTGCGCTGCTCTCCTGCTGTGAGGAACACGCTATGTCGATGTTTGATGGTGTTCGCATTACGATTGAGCGCACCGCAGAGCTTCTTGGTTGGAAAATGATTGGGGAAGTCTGCATACCAGAAGTCTTAATGCCGGGAGATATTGAAAAAACAGACGGATGCGAAAAAGCCGCGGAACTTGGGGCATCTATCCGCTGAAATAGAATATTAAGCAGCATCTGTTTTCAAAGAGCCAGACGCATAAGGCGCAAAGCCAACAAACCTGAACATAAAGACAGAGCCAATAACGCACAGAGTTTAATGCCTGTCGTTATTGGCTCTTTTTCGTAAGGCAATGATATTATGCTTTTCGTAAAATCAGACATGACTTTGAAAAGGAGGTGATAACATGGGAAATTAGCGGTATTTGACTTATCTGAGAATGGCAGACAGATTAGTGAAAAGCTCTTTATGTTGCTTAATGTGGACCAACAGCAGGAAATGATAGATTTTGCTCTTGAAGTAAAACAACGAGGGAGGTTTATCGCTGATATGCCACATATTGTCTCTGCTGTCGGGCAAAAAGTTGCCGGGCAACCCTTAACAGAAATTCGGGAAGGAGATTTATACTTTTGTTTGGAACACCGTCTTGTAACTGTACACAATCAGGAAATTGCTCTTACAGTGAAAGAGTTTGACATTCTCGCATTGCTTATAATGAATCCCAAACGTGTATTTACCTATGAGCTTATTACTGATTTGGTTTGGAACGAGGATTGTACTTACTATTCTCGAAAGGCCATTAACAATCATGTGAGCAATTTGCGAAAAAAACTAAGAATCAGGCCTGATGATCCAAATTATATAAAAACTGTCATCGGAATTGGGTACAAATTTACATTGCCATAACAAGGCAGTGAGGAAAAAATCAGCATAAATCGTCTTAGATCGGAGGTGGTAACATGGGAAATTAGCTGTATTAGATATATCTGAATCCGGTAGGCAGATTGTCGAAAAACTACTCGTACTTCTTGATGACAAACAACGGAAAGAAGCGGCGGCAGCCATTATTAGCCGTATGGGACAGAATGAGTCTGCTGTGAAAAATCCATGTGAAACGCCGTCTGTTTCTGTTCTTTTCCAGTATGCAGAGCAGCCATTAACCGAAATTCAGGAAGGCGGTTTGTTTTTTTACCCGGAATTACGAAAGGCCTGTGTTGGTGATACAGAGATTGAATTAACAGTAAAAGAGTATGATGCTCTCCACTTGCTCATATCAAACCGGAACCGGATATTGACCTACGAAACCCTTGCCTGTCAGATATGGGGTGAAGAATACATCGATATTACAACAAAAACGATTCATAACTTAATGAGCCGTGTCCGTCATAAACTTCAGGTTTCCCCCAATTCCCGCAGCTATATTGTCTGTGTTCGAGGCGTTGGATATAAATTTGACGCTGGAACAAAAAAAGGACAAAATCGGGACAATTTTAGGAAATTATGAGGAAATACCGGGGAACGGATTTGGTATGATTTCATTGCATAATCCGTATCAAATCTGCATTGGAATCGGAGGTGATACTATCGGAAAATTAGTCGTACTGGATATATCCGAAAATGGGCGGCAGATCGGAGAAAAACTGTTTACCCTGCTGAACGAGCAGCAGAAAAGAGCGCTGACACAGTATGTGCTTGACTGGAAAAACAAGCGTGTGGACGCTCCGGTGAGGGTAGTTCCCAAACAACAGCAGTCCCCGCCCCTTGAAACACCGTCATTCACAGAGATTCAAGTAGACGATCTGTTTTTCTGCCTGGAAGAACGGAAGGTGCTCGTCCGCGGACGAGAAATACCCCTGACTGCCAGGGAATTCAATGCGTTTCAGCTTCTCATTACCAACCGCAGGCAGGTCATGACGTTTGAAATGATCTCTGAACATATATGGGGATATGGCTATGACTCGGTTGAAAATATGCTCGGTGCAATCCATAACATTATGAGCAGAATCAAGCTGAAACTCAAGATTGCGCCGGATATTCCTGATTACATTACGAGCGTCCGGGGCGTCGGGTACAAATTCAATCAATAATCCGTCAGAGAGGCTGTTTGTGTCTGAAAAGTCACAGCAGCCTCTCTGTTTGCGTAAAATTCGCTCCAAATTCGTTTTAGCCCCCTCCTTTTTGGCCCAAAAATGAACGGAATAGTGAAGGGATATTTTCTGACCGTCAGGAGGTGATGAATATAAAAAGCAAAATACCTGTCATGAGCTACCGGCAGTACCGCCGGGCAAGAAAGCTGGTACATGAATGCTGCAACTTTGACAATGGCAACTGTATCGCGTTGGACGATGGGGAGGAATGTATCTGTGTGCAAAGTATTTCCTACTCCCTGCTGTGCAAATGGTTCCGCACTGCTGTCCTCCCTCTGGACAAGCCGCTGGAAACGGCGCTGCTGTTCCGGGAGGATATGAAATGCTGTGCTGTCTGCGGTCAGCCATTTCTTCCCGGCTCCAACCGGGCGAAATACTGCAAGCCCTGTGCGGCAAAGGTACACCGGAAACAGAAGAATGCCAGTGACCGGAAAAGACGGCTCCTATGCGGACAATTAGAAGCGAAAATACCTTGATTTTACAAGCATTTCAAATGCCTGTCGCCGGGTGGGTGGGATAAATCCCTTCTTTATCCCCAAAGCGCCGTCTTAACTGTCCGCAGTACGCAAATCACCTAAACGGGATTTTCCCGAATAGGTACAGCGGCAAATATGCCTGATTCTCCGCAGCTCAGGATTACCGCCTATATGGGATTATCCAGGATTGGATTTTCAGAGACTGGATAAGCTGACGCTCTGCGCTGCCCAAATCCCGTCTTTCCGGCGCTGGATTTCCTGCCGCTTATGACCGCCCAAATTTAGACGGAAATTAAATAACAATCAGTCAATTAGAAGATAGTCAATATCAATCAAATCAATCAGATGGATTGATGGAAAGGATCACGATATGCAGAATGAAAATTTTACCCCTTACAAAACATACACGGAGATACCAGCTTATCTCCCACTTCCACGATTTTTAGTTCCGCTGGAATTATCCAATGACGCAAAGATACTGTATGCTCTGCTTTTTGACCGGGCGGGTATTTCCAAAGAAAACGGCTACATAGAAGCGGACGGAACCATACGCCTCTACTTCACCCTAGAGGAAGCGAAGAAGAAGCTGCACAGGAGCCGTCAGGTTGCAACCCGCGCTTTTCAGGAATTGGAGCGGTGCAGCTTGATCGTGCGCCGTAAGCAGGGGCTTGGCAGACCGGCGGTCATTACGCTGAATATCATAACGCAGGGCAAAGGAGGACAGGCAGAATGAGCGAGCAAAAAGATTTGTTCAAAGCAACACAGTATTTGAAGCCCGAAACGGCGGAACGCATGATGCGACATTTCAAAGACGGAGCCTTTGAATTTGAACTCGATACAGAGGGGCATATCGCCGTAGAGGGGAATACCGTCTACCATGTAATTCCCCATTTCGCGGAGGAAGACTCGGAGAGTATTGTAAATAAGCTGCGCCGCATCATGGCAAGAAATCTGGAGGAAACTAAATGACGGGTACTGCAAAATCAGGAAAAGCACGTTATAATAAAGGCAACCGTTTACCTGGCTGTTATCCCGCTATGCGGGAGGAAAGGAGCTACTTATGAACCAGCAGCCAGATAACAAGATTACCGCTTTATATTGCAGATTGAGCCAGGACGACGCCCTCGACGGGGAAAGCAATTCCATTACCAATCAAAAGGCGCTGCTCTCCAAGTACGCGGCGGAGCATGGCTTTCGCAACACCATGTTTTTCGTGGACGACGGATTCTCCGGGACGAACTTTCAAAGGCCCGGTTTTCTGGAAATGATGAAATATGTGGAGGATTACAGCGTTTCCACCCTGATTGTCAAGGACTTAAGCCGCCTCGGACGGGAATATTCCTACATGGGACGCTTACAGGATTTCATTTTCCCGGCTTACGATGTCCGGTTTATCGCCATCAATGACGATGTGGACAGTGCCAAGGGAGAAAATGATTTTGCCGTGTTCAAGAATGTATTTAACGACTATTACGCCAAGGATACCAGCAAGAAAATCCGGGCAGTCGTTAAAATGCGTGGCGAGGCGGGGGAACATCTTGCCAGCAATCCGCCTTATGGGTATGTCAAAGACCCGGAGAACAAAAAGCGTTGGATCGTAGACGAAGAAGCCGCAAAGGTGGTACGGCGCATATTTGATCTCTGCATTGCGGGGAAAGGGCCTATGCAGATTGCCAAAATACTGACAGCGGACAAAGTGCTGACCGTTACCGCCTACAACGCAAGACAAAAGGGCTGGACGATGCCGGAAAACCTGTATCAGTGGTGCTCAAAATCTGTCGTAGGAATTTTAGAACGGCGGGAATATACCGGCTGTACCGTAAATTTCAAGCCCTATACCAAATCCCTGAAATTCAAAAAGCGGATGGAAAATTCGAAAGAGAATCAGCGGATATTTGAGGGCACACAACCGGCAATCATTGAAATGGGGCAATGGGAGCGGGTGCAGGCTCTTCGGGAAAACAAGCGCAGGCCGACCAAGACGGGAAAGACCAGTATTTTCTCCGGCCTTGTCCGCTGTGCGGATTGTGGGGCAAAGCTGTACTACTGCACCTGCAAGACCTACAAGGATGATTCCCAGGATCATTTCGTCTGCTCTAACTACAAGAGCAACACCGGTTCCTGTCAAATCCACTATATCCGGGAGGTCACGCTCTATAAGCGGGTTCTGGAATGTATTCAGAGGACGCTGACCTATGTTCGGCTGTTCCGGGATGATTTTACCCAGGAGATGCTTGCCCAAGATGAGGCCAGCCGGAAAGCGGAACTGGCCCAGAAACGCAAAGCTCTGTCCGGCGCACAGAAGCGCATGGAGGAACTGGACAAGATCATCCAGCGGCTCTATGAGGATTCCGTGTTAGGCAAGCTGAGCGATGCCCGGTATATGAAACTGTCGGCGCAGTATGAAATGGAGCAGGCGGAAATAGGGCGGCTTGCCAAGGCGCTGGAACAGGAAATTGAAAGCGCGGCTGGGCAGGTCGCGGATGTGGGGCGATTCTTACAGCTTGCGGATCGGTATTCCGACTTGCAGGAGCTTGACGCCGCCACGGTGAATGAGCTGATTGAGAAAATCGTAATCCACAGCCCGGAGAAGATCGGCGGGAAAAAGCATGTCACGATTGAGGTCTACTTCACTTATGTAGGGAAAATCCGCATCCCGCTTTCCAAGCCGGAGCCGCTTGCAGTCACAGAAAAACCGGCGTGACTTCCGCCACGCCGGTCTTACCGGAAATTTAATTTACTTCCTTATGAGCCTCTGTCTAAGGCGCGCCCCCTAACTTGTTTGCGCGGCGGCCGCAGGGATAAGGCAGTTCCCTCTCTCTGGCGCACAACCGCCATGCAAGCCGGACAAAAATTAACAAATCCGTCGCTCTCCGGCCCGAATTATGGATTGAAGGACACGGTGTTTTGGTTTACAATAAAATCAAGATTTTTATTTGGAAAACAGGGTTTTTTCATCAAATATGATATGGAGGTAAGCATATGGGCATCATTAAAGCGGTTGTAAATGCGATCGGCGGCGGTTTGGCCGACTCGTGGCTCGAGGTATACGAGTCCGATTCCATGAACGACGCGACCGTGTTCACCACAGGCGTAAAGGTCAGGAAGGACGATACGCGCAGCTCCAACACCAAGGGAACCGAGGGCACCATCTCCAATGGTTCCATCATCCACGTATACGATAATCAGTGCATGCTGCTTGTGGACGGCGGCAAGGTCGTGGACTATACGGCTGAGCCTGGCTATTACAAGGTGGACCATTCCAGCATGCCCTCGCTGTTCAACGGCGAGCTTGGCGCTTCCGTGAAGGAGACGTTCTCCCGCGTGAAATACGGCGGCGTGCCCTCCGGCAAGCAGCAGGTGTTCTTCATCAACCTGCAGGAGATCAAGGGCATCAAGTTCGGCACGCGCAACCCGCTGCAATATTACGATAACTTCTACAATTCCGAGCTGTTCCTGCGCGCGCACGGCAGCTATTCCATCAAGATCACCGATCCGCTCAAGTTCTACACGGAGGCCGTCCCGCGCGACGCGAAGCGCGTAGACATCAAGGACATCAACGAGCAATACCTCAACGAGTTCCTCGAGGCGCTGCAGGCGGCGATCAACCAGCTTTCCGCGGAAGGCGAGCGCATCAGCTTCCTGCCCTCCAAGGGCCGCGAGCTTTCCAAGTACATGTCCACCACGCTCGATGAGGATTGGCGGCAGATGCGCGGCATGGAGATCCAATCCGTCGGCATCGCCAGCATCTCCTACGATGAGGATTCCCAGAAGCTCATCAACATGCGCAACCAGGGTGCGATGCTCTCCGACCCATCCGTGCGCGAGGGCTACGTGCAGGGCGCAATGGCGCGCGGCGTGGAAGCCGCGGGCAGCAACACCGCGGGCGCCGCGCAGGCGTTCATGGGCGTCGGCATGGGCATGAACGCAGGCGCTGGCATGGCGGGCGCGTTCTCCCAGGCGAATCAGCAGCAGATCTATCAACAGCAGCAACAGCGCGCGGCGGCTCCGCAGGGGGCGGCGGCACCCGGCGGCTGGACGTGCGCCTGCGGCACGAAGAACGCGGCGAACACGAAGTTCTGCGGCGAGTGCGGCGCGAAAAAGCCTGAGCCCAAGCCCGAAGCGGAAGCCGCTGGTTGGGCGTGCGCCTGCGGCGCGAAGAACCCGGAGGGCATGAAGTTCTGTCCCGAATGTGGCGCGAAAAAGCCTGAACCTAAACCCGATTCCAAGCCGGAACCTACGGAGTGGACCTGCGCCTGCGGCGCGAAGAACCCCATTGCGGCCCGCTTCTGCCCGGAATGCGGCGCAAAGAAGCCGGAAGCGGCTGCGCAGAAACCGCCGAAGCCCGCATTCTGTGCGGAGTGCGGCGCGAAGCTCGACCCTGCCGCGCGCTTCTGCGCGGAGTGCGGCGCGCGCGTGGATTAACAGGAACCCAATGAAAGGGGCGCATCTGCGCCCCTTTTGGTATCGTTGCGCTCCTATAGTGTCTCGCGCTGCTGGAATACGGCAATCCCCCGGCATGCTAACGCATGCCACCGCCCACAGTTGCAATGGTCGCGCCGCGTTGCCGCTGAAGCGGCTTCCTAGCGCTCCCTTGCTCAC
>ENA-OYZG01000263-OYZG01000263.1-human-gut-metagenome-genome-assembly--contig:-NODE-263-length-16024-cov-6.151481_pt1 | contig 16024 bp, 19 predicted proteins | sample MGYA00244071_ERZ653466 | MGnify/ENA primary metagenome ERZ653466 (study PRJEB26926, sample SAMN06165150) | human gut metagenome | biome: ENVO:00009003; feature: ENVO:2100002; material: ENVO:00002003...
GTCGGCAGCGTCAGATGTGTATAAGAGACAGTTTCACGGCGGGTATCACTGAACCGGAGCTGATCCAGTATCTGAAAGAGCGGCGGCTGTATCTCAACGAGCCGGTAGAAAGTGAGGTGGAGCTGTAATGTGCTGTCTGTTTGGACTTTATGATTACGGCGGAACGCTGTCCGCAAAGCAAAAGAACCGGATGATTGCGGCTTTGGCCGCCGCCAGCGAGGTGCGCGGGATTGACGCAACCGGGATCGCGTATTGCATGAACGGCCATTTGAGCGTCTACAAACGGCCTCTCCCGGCGCATTGGATGCGGTTCCGCATCCCGGAACAGGCTGCTGCCGTGATGGGACATACCCGCATGACAACGCAGGGCTCGGAATACCGGAATTATAATAATCATCCCTTTTCCGGTAAGGCAGGCCAGCCGTTTGCGCTGGCGCATAACGGTGTCCTTACGAATGACGGACTTTTGCACAGACAGGAAAAGCTGCCCGTTTCCAAAATCGAAACGGACAGCTTTGTCATTGTGCAGCTTTTGGAGCAGGCGGGCAGCATCGGCTTTCAGACGCTTCGCACTGCTTCGGAGCAATTAGCCGGTTCCTTCACCTATACGGTTCTGGATGGCGGCGGGCGACTTTATATCGTGCGCGGGAACAATCCGTTTTGCCTGTACCATTGGCCGGAACAGGGGCTGTATCTCTACGCCTCCACGCAGGCGGTGCTGGATGCGGCTGTGTTCAAGATCCGGAAGCTGCTTTCCGGAAGTATGCAGAAAATTCCGGTTGAAGAAGGAGAAATCCTTCGGCTGTCCCCGGATGGAAGCCGAGCAAGCGAAACTTTTTCTATGAAAAAGCTCTATCAATTCCAGCTCTGCCAGTCTCCGTATTACGGCTCCTGCTGGCCGGATGTGCAGGACAATACCGGCTACGCCGAGGAGCTTCGCCGGATGGCCCCGATATTTGGATTCTCAGCGCAGGACGTGGATACACTGCTTCGCGGCGGAATGCTGCCGGAGGAGATTGAGGAGTATTTCTATTGCGCAGAAGGGAGGGAAAATGTATGGTCTGGTATGTGCTCGGATTTTTGATTACGGCTGCTGTGATGCTGCTCAGCAGCTGTCAGTTTGCCGGAAAATGATAAACCTTGCTGCCATCGCCAACGCGCTGTCCGCGCTCCTGAAGGGAGCGCTGCTGGCTTTGGAGCTGCTTGGTTCTTATGACGCAGAGAAATAACAAAACCGCAGGGGCATGCCGGTATGTCCCTGCGGTAACTTTATGACATTGGATCTGCCAGGACGCTTTGATAGTTTCTTCTGGCGTACAAAATGCGGCGGATCTGTACGGTATCGCCGACGACAACATAGAACACCAGATATTTCTCTACAAGCAAATAGCGATACCCCTTGGCGGCCAACGCCGCGTCGCGCGGTCTTGGGCAGCGGAACGGCATGTGGGACAGGCTGCTGATCTGTTCGACCAGCAGGTCATAATACCGCAGCGCGGCCTGCGCGGAAAGCGTGTTGAGATAATCAACGATCTGCTGCAGGTCGCGCTTGGCTGCCGGATAGATCTTGACCTTATAAACGTCCATGCACCAGCCCCCGCAGCTCTCCGGCGACCCGCAGAAAGTCTTCGCCTTCCGCGCCATCTGCAATTTCGGCTTCCGCGACAGAGAGCTTGGAATACAGATCGATCAGCGCCTGCTGCCGCTCATACTCCGCCATGCTCTGCACAACCATATCGCCGGTGCCGTTCCTCGTGATAAAGACCGGCTCACGGGTCTGCTTGCAAAAATCAGAAATTTCATTTGCGCTATTGCGCAGATCAGAAATCGGACGAATATTTGGCATACTGCATCCCTCCCTGGTTGCAGTATAGCAGAATTATGAGTATTTTACAAGCAAAATTACGATAAATTTCAGAGCTGGACATACAGTGTCCAGTACAGGGATTATGATAAGGAAAAGGATGTGATACACATGGAGCTATCGGTTTCGATCGACCAGAATCAGCTCAAGGAGCTTCTTTTGCAGGTCGGGCTTGTCCGGCCCGTTTTTATCTGGGGTGCACCCGGAATCGGGAAGTCCGCGATTGTAGAGCAGTTTGCCGCATAGCTGGGCCTGCCCTGCGTCTGCCTGACAGGAAGCCAGCTTGCCCCGGAGGATCTGATCGGAGTGCCGCAGATCGTGAACGGTACAAGCGTCTTCTGTCCGCCTCGCTGTCTGGTTCAAAAAGAACCGTTCTGCTTGTTTCTGGATGAACTGAACGCATGCTCCCTTGAGGTGCAGAAGGCATTCTATTCGCTGATTCTGGAGCGCAGAATCGGAGAATATCATTTGCCGGACGGCTCAATCGTCATTGGCGCAGGGAACCGCATGCAAGACAACGCGATCACACGGCAGCTGCCGTCTGCGCTGATAAACCGGATGGTACACGTCGAACTGCGCCCAAGCAGCCGCGTCTGGCTGGAATGGGCGGCGGAAAATGGGATTCATCCGTATGTTTATGACTATCTCTGTGCAAGGCCGGATCATCTATGGAGGCAACCGTCGAAAACAGAGGAGCCGTATTCATCTCCACGCAGCTGGCACATGCTGAGCGACGCACTGTATGGCTGCGGTGCTTCTGTTTCAGAGCAGCAGCTGTCCGTCCTTGCATATGGTACGCTTTCTTCTGCCCACGCGACACAGTTTCTTTCGTTCTGCAAGCAGATCCGAACAAAATACATGCTCAGCAAGATCTTGTCCGGCGTACAGCGATGGCCGGATGCACCGGAGGACAGAGACGTCCTCTATTTTTTGGCACAGAGCCTGCGCGCCCGGCTGCACAAGGAGCTTCCGGCGCAGAAGGGGCAGCTTTCGCCGGAGACCCAGACGCTTTCCTATCGGGCAAAGCAGCTGCTGGTAGAGCTCACCGCAATTTCACCGGAAATTGCACAGATGGTTGTCTCCGGTGAGGAGGAGCAGGCCCTGCCAAATTGGTTCCTTGTGGAGCTTGTGCGGGAAATTCCGGCTCTGACAAAGCGGAGGAACGGCGCATGAGAAAGCCGTCAAACACGCTTTTGGAGGCAATGGATCAGATGGAGCAGATTCCGGGAATTGCCGGTGTCTGGTCGGAGGTTCGCTGTCAGACCCGTCATACAAAACCCATGCGTAAGACAGACTGGGCGTTTATCACGTCCTCTGGCTGGCTGTATGTGAACACGGAGCGGGAAGCCTCCTGCCCGGAATGGGTGTATATTTTGTCTCACTGCTGTCTGCATCTGGCACTCGGCCATATCCGCGAGGACCGGAAAACAGACGCCGTGTGGGAGCATGCCTGCGACTGCATTGCGGCAAAAATGCTGCTGGATCTCCGGATCGGAAGACCACCGGCAGAGTTTGCCGAAGCGCCGCCCGCAAACGCGAAAGAGGAAACCGCGTTCTATCATTGGCTGCTGGAGCATCCGACTGTCAAGATCCCGCGATTTGCCACGATGACAGATGGCAGAACCGGCATGATCTTCGATTGGCTGCCGTCTGGCCAGGATTGGGCCCGGCTTTTTGCCGAGGATCTGCAATGGTCGATCCGGCAGACGCTGCGCGGCTGCGCAGATGGACAAACGGCACGGCCATGCACGTGCCGCCCGGCAGAGCTGGCAAGGTCGTGGTTTCTTTCCTGCTATCCGCTGCTGGGGGCCGTCGCAGCGCGGTTCCGCCTGATCGCCGACAGCGCTGCTGTTTCACGGCTCGGCGTCGGCATTGCGGCAGTTTCCTGTCATATGGCAGAAATCTATATCAATCCATATGCCGGACTGCGCACAGAGGAATGGCGGTTTGTTCTGGCGCATGAATTTCTGCATGCCGCGCTGCAGCACGCGGAGCGGCTGAACGGGAGACACCCGCTTCTATGGAATATTGCCTGTGATTTTGTGATAAACGATTGGCTGCTGGAAATGCACATCGGCTGTATGCCAAATGGCGCATTGTATGATGCGCAGTTTCATGGCCTGTCCGCAGAGAACGTCTATGACCGCTTGCTGCCAGAGCTGCGCCGATATGAAAAGCTGCGCTCCTGCGATCTCATTTATGGGCAGGATGGCACCGCACAGAATGCCGAGCAAATGGACGACTTTTACCGGCGCGCATTGCAGCGTGGGCTTCAATATCACGAAAGCAGCAGCCGCGGATTCCTGCCAGCCGGACTGATTGAAGAAATTCATGCGCTTTCTGTTCCACCGATTGCCTGGGATGTCAGGCTCGGCACATGGTTCGTGCAGCATTTTCCGACAGCGCAGCTGCGCCGCTCCTATGCCAGAATAAGCCGCAGGCAGAGTGCGACACCGGATATTCCAAGACCGGCTTTGCTGCATCCGCTGGAGCCGCAGGAAGAAAAAACGTTCGGCGTTGTGCTGGATACCTCCGGTTCTATGCCGCGTTCACTCCTTGCCGCAGCCTTGGGCGCGATCGCCAGCTACAGTGTAGCGCGGAATGTTCATGCTGTTCGGCTGGTATTCTGCGATGCAGCTGCCTACGATCAGGGCGTCGTGCATCCGGACAGTCTTGCAGAAGCCGTCCATGTGCAGGGACGGGGAGGTACGCAGCTGCAGCCGGGCATTGACCTGCTGGAGCATGCAGAAGATTTCCCGAAGGATGCTCCGATTCTGCTGATTACAGACGGTCAGTGTGAGCATCTCCACCTTCACGGGAGGACACACGCCTATCTTTTGCCCAAAGGCCGCAGTCTGCCGTTTGCGGCAAAAGGCGAAATATTTTGGTTGGATGAATCGTCCTTGACGCGAATGATATATGTGCCAAACAAATCTGCGATTTCTTGAAGATATTTCAGATAGTCGTAAAAATCTTTCTTCTGTCCGGAGTATCGCTTTCCATTTTGATAGGAAATCATATTCATTACAAAATGAATATGCAAATGCTCGGCATCTTCATGGACGGAATAGACGATTTGATATGTATCTGCATAAAATCTGCATGCCATCTGCGCAAACTGATTTGCGTGCCAAGCGTCTGCAAGCTCATGCTTTTCAAAGCTGATGATCCAGTGACGGAGACGAACCCCGCGATCCTGATGATATGCCTGAGAGACCAACTGCATTTCCTCCGCTGCATATTGTGGATGCACTGCGAATCCGCCGATATAGTGATCCGGTGTTTTATCTGACCGCATAATGTAATCCAGAAGCTGCTGGTAAGCAAGCTCGTCTGTATATTTCTGCGGGACGGACTTTATTTTAAGGACTGCCATGTTGCTACCTCCCATGCTTCAAAGGACGCTTGCTGCTCCGCAGAAAGTCCTGCATCCTTCAAAATCATGTTATGTCTGCACAATTGACGGTAAAAAATCTGATCGTGCTTTTTGAGCAGAATTGCATCACCTTGTAAGGATTTTTCGCGGATATACTCGCTCAAAGAGCATCCCGCCTTTTGAGCCTCAGCAAGCAAATATTCTTTATCCTGCTGTGTATATTTTATAGATATCATAGTTGTTTTACTTTCTTTCATTTTCATATATTGTGAACCTCTTTTTGCTTTATTATGGATACTGTACACTTTCGCCAGAGGAAGCGTTTGGTATGACGCTTCCTCTGAGTCCTACTATTGTGTTCGTTCCTTGTTAAACATTAACACGGATTTTCTGCCATTTGTTGACCGTATATTCCAAAATCAGAACGCCTGCCGTATCTGGCAGGCGTTCCTTGTGTCATTTATAATTTATTAGCAAGCTGCCAAATGGCAGGAATATGACATGTGGCATTTTCGGCATATCTTTCCCGTTGCGGGTTTCTATGATATACTGAAATAGGAAAGGTGCTGAGAAACTATGGAAAATAAATCGAACAATTACTCTGGTTACCCAATAACTTATGAAAGAGAACTTCCATTTGATAAATCTGGCTCACAGTTTGTAAATGAGCTGCCGAAAAAACATGATCGTACAACCGCTATGGCGACAATTTGTTATGCGCTGGGAGTAATTACCGATTCTCCGAGTAAAGATCACCTCACGGACGAGTGCGACCCAATTCGTTTTGGACTTCTTTATGAACTCACTAAGTCAGAAGACTCCAAGCCAGAAGATTCTGGATCAAAGTGGATGAAAATTTATCCTGAAGTTGAAGATCTCTATCGCGCAATTATTATTGCGCAGGATGAACTTTCCCCAAATGCGCGGCAGCATGAAACCCGTGGAGTATTGGAACAGCGTACTTTTGACAAGCTAACAGAAAAACTTAAGCAAAAACTGCTGACATCAGAACCGTTAGACTATGTTGATTATATTTATCTTAATACGCCGCAGATATCCTGTCGTTTGCTGCGAGGGTTTCAAAGCCGTCTGACAGAAAACTTTGAAAGAACAACGAATGATATCAAAACTATGTCGGCAGATCAGGCTATTGATATCCTGTGTACCGCTTTGCCGCTTGCAAATGAGATTCGCCGATCTATACAAGACCGCATAGAAGCATGGCCAATGGATTCAACCCAAAATGCCGAACCAGCTCCAAACAGCACGGACTTGAGCAATCTCCGTTCAGATTTGCTATCAAAACGAAAAGCGGTATATAGCGAGGGGATTCGCCGCCATTCAAAGCATGAATTTGATTGTCGAATTCAAATTCATGATGAAAAATGTTCAGATAATGACAAGATGCTCAAGCATTACCTTGACTGCCCGGGTGCAGTTAAAAATCAACGCAAATATGACGAGTCAGCATTGCCATATTATAAAACATGGCTTTTGAATCAACTCGATCTAACAATAACGAGGAAAGGGGACAGCCTTCGTGAAGCATATCGGTTTTATTGGAATTTTTTAGAGGTGAAATCGATAGAATCTGTACGAGAGTATGCTGCTAAAAAGATTCAAAAGCGGATTGACGAAATGTTTGACGACTTATCACGGGGCCAATTTATCCCGTATTATTGTACGCAGATTCAATACGGATCTGCAGTCGGCATTTTCTTGGATGGACTGCTCCGAAATGTCTACGAACAACTTTTTGTAAAAGTCCATGACGCATTTTTGGTAATGACATGTGTTAGAGTGTGTTGGGGCGCACTCCGAGGTCCTCTGGCATCGCTGCATGAGTTGCAAACGGACGCATCGTTCAACCCTGCTGGCCAAGAGCAAATCAGGCAGCTAGTAAAACGCCAAGCTCGTTGGTTGGAGATTAAGTTGGAAAATGCAGACTCTCAACTACGGCAAGATCAAGATTATGTGCAACTGGATCTTTGCAATATCAGTGCCGCTGATTGCAGAAAAATCTGTCTTCAGGAAAAGCAGGCGATTATTCAAAGATTAGATATTCGTCCGTTGAAAATCGAGTCAACAGAACTGCTCTTTTTATCCGAAGAATACCGCGCACTACTGTATAATTGCTACATAGTCCTTCAGCACGAAAAGGAAAAAAGCATTTCAGAAATTGTTGATTCGTTCTCGAAATCCTAGGCAGTATAGTTGACTTCTCGCAAAAGCCGTTTTAACAAAGCCGCCAGCTTGGATACTCCTGGCATAATTCTACTTTGCGTTTTTGTTAAGTCGTATTTGCTGAAGCCTATCCATAATTCTATCAAAATAAAAAGGGGGACATGTGGTCGTTCCACATACTTTCCATGATTGACGTGCGTATCTCCCTCTGCTCCGTTTGTGCCATTATCATATAATAGCGAATTGCGCTATGTCAAGGTCGCAGTTGCGACTTTATTCGCTATTATCCTTGACGTGAGAGTGTTTCATCGTGTATAATCAGAACATACGAAAGGAAAGGGTGCTTTTATGAACCGCGAAGACACAAAAGTCGTTCCATTTAGAACGGCTGCTTCTCCGTATAATGCAGAGACAGAAAAAAAGAGAAATGTAATCGGACAGCAGCTTGCCAAAGCTGTCCGCGATTGTGGATATAGTAAAAAGGCGTTTTGCGAAGTGCTGAAAAATTACGGTGTGGATGTTACGCACTCTGCTCTGGGTAAATGGACAAACGGATTGACCGTCCCGAGTGCCTATCAGCTTGTTGCAATTTGCCACGCACTGCATATTGAAGAGGGTATTTCCTACTTTACAGGTTCTTATGTTTCGGAACTTAATGAAATCGGAATGGCAAAAATGCGATCTTATCGGGATGACCTGATTGCCTCCGGAAGGTATAGACCTCAGTCAAAAGATGACAATCAGATTCGATACATTAGTAAGGCAGTCAGCAACCTGTGCGTATCCGCCGGCACAGGAGCCTTTCTGGATGAAGGAAACTATGAGATGGTCAGCTTCCCTGAAAATGCAGTCCCTCCGGACGCAGATTTTGGGGTGAGAGTTTCTGGAGACAGCATGGAACCGGTTTACCACGATGGGCAGATTGTCTGGGTACAAAAGTGTGAGACACTCTCTGTTGGACAAGTTGGCATCTTTGTCTATGATGGTGAGGGATATATAAAACGCTATGGAGAACAGCAGCCGGAGAATGACTCCGTTGACGCTTATACAGATAGCTATGGCGTTATTCATATGCAGCCTGTTTTGATCTCCTACAATCGAAACTATGCAGACAAGATTGTCCGCCCGGAAAATCAATTCGAGATTGTTGGAAGAGTGCTTTAATTGTACCAATTAACGGACAGTGTTTGTTGTAGAATAGGAGGTACAATACACGAAAGGTTGGGATTGTGAATGGATACAATTCAGCGTGTGAGAGAACTTGCAAATGAGCGAAACCTCACACTCAGCAAGCTGGCCGAGCTCTGTAATCTGCCTCAGTCTACAATTAAAAATACAGCAAGGCGGAAAGGACAATTATCTGTAGAAACGCTTGAACAAATTTGCCGCGGCTTAGGTATCTCATGGTCTGAGTTCTTTGCAAAAGAAGACGAACAGAGAATGTAAATAATTGGCAATATCAAATTTGAAAATCTCACTATAAGCTAAAAAGGCTGCCTCAAAACGATTCAGCATCGTCTGAGGCAGCCTCGATTTAATGATTTGAAGGGTGCAAAACTAGGGATAGCGGGAAAATGAAATAGTTGTAAAAAAACATGAACGCACCGCAAAGAAAACCTGTGTTATGCGCTGTTTGAGTCCGGCCCTCTCATTGCTTCTCCGATTAAACTCAGAAAAAGCAGATCAATAGTCTGTTCCGGCAGTGATCGTTTCCCCGGAATAGTCTCCGATTTGCCCTTGCGTTCCGCACCATTCACATGTGAAGATGTCGTTTCTCAAAATAGTACAGCTCAAATGACCGCAGGAACAAAGCGTCAGCCCGCGGCCACCGCAATAAGGACATCCGGGATAGTCATCTGCAAATGAAATATCTCCCTTGACCTGAACTTTATCGTATCCCTCGCGCTTAGCAGACGACTCCTTAATAGGGAAAGCCCACGTTGTGAGCCATCGGTCATGTCCCGTTTTTTCCAGCCGCATACCATATGTTTTATGGCTTTCGCCACATTTTGCAATCAGCACAACGGCTTCGTTGAAATCACTCATTGGCAGCAGCCTCGCTTTCCGTCGTAGCGTCATCGGAGAAATTTGCGATCAGGACGGTAATATCGTCGCCGCAGCCCATAGCACTCGTTTCGGAGAGCCAACTCTTCAAATTTGCTGCCACAGCATCTGCGCCGTACTGCTGGATCATGGCGAAATAGTCTACACAGGTTTTCTGAAACTCGTCTGCGTTCTTGTAGCTGTTCGCAAAGCCATCTGTAGAAAGCATCAGCATATACGGCAGCCCGTCGGCTTCATCTCGGCGTCGAACGGCAGATACAACTTTTTTCCATGAATCGATTTTGCTGAGCGAGTGTGTCTCTACACCGAGGATTTTTTCATCCTCCAGAAGATGGTCAAGCCCATTCTGATCGACATAGCTGATATCACCATCACCGAGCTGGAACGCGAAAACAAAGATTGGCGTAATCATCAATCCAACGAGTGTTGAACCATATTGCTTGTAGATTTCCGCTTTGTTTTTTTCTCCGTCTTCGGTAAGCAGAACTTCTCGTTTTTGGTTCGTGTGTACTTTCAGAACGCGCCGCTTCCATTCTGCATCAACAGCCTGCGCGACCTTCGTATCGCCTTCACGGTTCAAGTAGGTTAAAAGCATTTCTAGATTTTCTGCGTAACTTGCATGAAACTCATCCATGACCTTGCAGAAAACATTGACTGCAATGCTGGACCCGGACTTACTGTACGGGCAAGCCTTGCTGCCATGTCCGTCCGCAATTGCCATGATAACCGTCCCGTCATCATATTCGAGTTTCTTAAAGCTGTCCTGGCACTCTTTATCTACCCGCTTGTGGGAGGCACCCTGCACACTTTCTCCGAATACCATTCGTTTCATGATGCAATCATCCTCTCCCGGAGAAAGCTCCGATCACCATACATCATTTGCTCCAATCGAACCCGGATCGGGAATGTTGTTCATATCCAGCACCAGAGGCGCATTTGTTGCGCTGGGCGTGTTGTTCCCAGCAGGAACGACATCCATTTCTTTCGGTCTGCTTGCCGGAGCAGAAACCAGCGAGGCTGCGGTAGATGCCCACTTGATCATCTTAACGAGTGCCTGCGGATTGTTCGCCTGCAAGACAAGCTCGCGGTTGCCAGTAAACTGCTGGAGCACATCGTCATCCGCATCCTGACCGATAGAGATCGCGATACGAACAGCTTTCTTTCCCCAGGGCAAGTGCAGCAACTTATCCAGAGATTTCTTATAGTCATCTGTCGGCTGTCCGTCCGAGAGCAGCACGATGACGGGGGGAAGTGCGCGATCCGTCATTGGTGGAATGGTAAGCTGCGCTGCCAGCAGCTCAAAAGCCTTTCCAAGATCGGTGACGCCACCGGCATCCAGATCATCCCATGCAAAGTCTTCAATGTTCACCGGGTCCGGCGTCACCCAAGTCGCCCCGGTGGAGAACTTCAGCGTTCTCACAAGGAGCTGCGCATTGGGATTAGCCTGTGAAAAGCTCATGGAGCAGTTGTCCCAGCGGCTCAGCAAAGAGGACTATGAGCTGGTGCAGGAACTCCGGGCGCAGACAGCAATCGCCCAATGTGAAGAAAGTGAAAGTCACTTCAAGTATGGCTTTTCCGCTGGGCTGATGTTCAGCAGGAAGCCCATGAACAAGTGCAGCAGAAGAAAGAAAAATAGATGAAGAAAGCCGCCTGAGCAGAAAGAAACTGTTCGGGCGGTTTCAGCATTCGCCAGTAGATTTATTCACACTCTTGTGATAAAATTTACTACAATAAAGAGCGTGATAGCACTAATTTTATGGGGGGATGCTTAATGAATAGAATTTTGAAAAAATTTTTACAGCGGGGTGTCGATTTAAGTCCTGTGGGAGTTGAACTCCGTGAGGATAATACAAATTATTTTTGTACCCCAAAAGGGGCATCGGTTTTTGGATGGGCAGGGATAGATGGTATCCACTTCTGTTTCATTCGTGGATTTGGAGAGATGGTTTTCTCTGTCAGCCCCATGAATACTTCTCCTGATTATGTTCATCCAGTAGCTGAAAATTTTACCGACTTTCTGCGGCTTATACTGGCTTGTGGTGATGTGGCGGCAGTGGAACAAGCGTGGATGTGGAACGAAGCACAGTTTGAAGCCTTTCTCAATGAAAACCCTACAACCCAGGAACAACAGCAAACTTTATCGGAAATTTCAGAGAAGATGAATTTGTTGCCTATGGAACAACCGTGGACATATATCAAAAACCTGCAATCTTCCTTTGATTACAGTCAGATTAAATACACAGAAGATTATTACGATAATGATATGACTTCAGAGGCAGAATTGGTTGCCCCTGAATGGAAGGTCTACTTTGATGGAGATTTCTGGGGACATCGAGGTAAAGACCGTGCCGGAAAAGAGATCAAGCTGGATAAACAATTCGATTGGGCTGGATATCATTGGGTAATTCCGGCAGCTTATTCATGTAGCAAAGGACTTGTCGTTGATTTTTGTATGCGAGTTGATTCAGAAAGCATCCGTGACTTCATGAAAAAATGGAATCTGGACTGGGAAAATGACTCATGTGAAAATTTTACCCGTGAGCAACAAATGCAGATGGAATGGGAAAACCCACTTTGTTTTAACTTCAAACCTTGCTTGAAGTTAAACGAGAAAATATTACAGACAACCCATGGCTGCGCTGTGAGCTTTAATCCTTGTCTGCCAGATGGCGTTATCAATGAGTTGGAAGCAAAATGGGCAATCGACCATTATGGGCTGGATAGTACTTATGGCTGGGTCATATGCAGAGACGTATTTCCTTGGGGAACCAAGCATCACCCTGAAATCAATAAACTTTTTCTTACAATGGAGCAGCAACCAGGACAAGTTCCAGGCTCACATTTCAAAGTTCACGCACCCGGAGATTCATTTATGTTTTCCCATCCTGTTAGCGGAATAACCCATACACTGACCGTGCAGGAAATAGAACAGCAGACAGTTCCTCAAAATAGTTTTGGTTCTGATCGCTGGATTTATCCGACACATTATATTGCCATGAGTTATACACTTACCCCTGAACCGATGGAGAACATTTCGGTTTTTGACTGTGATGAAGGCGATAGACCGATAGAAGTTACACCAGACGATCATTCGTTCCGTCCAGTTGGCAGTAGTTCCTGTTTTGTTGTTGGTGTTATTGGTGGTGCAGATGGTCCGACAGCAGTTATATATGGAACAAATTCACAAGAAAAACTTCATGCTGCTTGTTCTGCTCTGCACTTTGAACCGGTTGGTGATGATGTCGAGTGGCGTATCGTGTTCAATGTTACGCAGTTTGACAAAGAAACATTCCCAATTATCTAAAAATACCCTTAGAACTCTAAGGGCGCACTTCTATACTCTCCTATCGGGAGTATCGTGCGTCCTGCGGAGCTTCATTCTCCGTCAGCAGAAGAAAACTGCATGACCGAGAATGTTGCGTCACTTCGTTCCGTCAAGGTGGCTACACCCCCTTGCGCCGCTAAAGCGGCTATCCCCTGTGGACTTGCCGTCCGCAAACGGTTTTAACAAACCGTTCGCCGCCGGCAAGTTTGAAAAGGATAAATAAGAATTTTGGATATAGGAGACGAGAGTGGTTATGTCTGAAAATAAATCAAAAAAACAAGTATTGAATAATTTGAAGATTGAATATGCAGTTAAGCAAAAGAAAGGGTTGCCTTTCATTATGGCATCCGCTGTTTTATGGACAATTATGCTAATTGCGTTTCTTACGGATTTAGATATTGCCATAAAAAATATGATTGCTATGTGTTGCTCTGCATTGCTTATGCCTGTTGGAATGTTCTTTGGTAAAATAATAAAAGTTAATATATTCAGCAAAGAAAATCCACTTAACAGTCTCTCCATTGTAGCGGCACTCAATCAGCTATTGTATCTTCCAATTGTTTTGTGGGCAATGTACACTGTTCCAGATAAGATGATTATGGTATATGCCATAGTTGTTGGAGCACACTTCTTAACTTATTATTGGATTTATTTTTCTCCAACGTATTTTTATGCCTCTATTATCATTCCCATTGTATCTTTGATATTGGGTATGTATTTCAGCCAAGTCATCGTTTGCCTTGCTTTTGTTGTTTTTGATACCCTTATTTGTATATTGCTGTGCTTGGAAAATAAACAAGCCAAGAAATATCTTGAAGCTATCATCGACAAAGAACAAGATTGTAATTGACAAGTGTCAATTTATCGAACTGAACATATCAACTGAATACCGAAAACTGACCGTTGACTGGTCGCAATCTGCGAAAAGTTGACGGTATTTTTATCCCCATTTTCAAAAAAGGAGATAAGGTATAATAAGTTGCGCAAATTGAAAAAGGGATACAGAGAGACATAGTTTGCAGGGGTACTGTCAATAGTTATGCGCAAATTGGATTGCAGGCACTGGCAGAATGAGGTCAGCCGGCAATAGCAGCGTCCTGGCAGGCAGCAAAAGCAGTCCTTCGGCTGAGGGGCAGCCGATAGGCGCAGAAAAACGCCGTGTATGGTTTTAACCACACACGGCGGCGCACATAAAGATCAGTTCCAGGCTTCTATAATAACAGTTATTTTCAATTCCTCCAGTTTCCGTTTCTATCAGCGTTTCCCGCTGCATTTCGGACAGTATAGCGGATAATTCTTTAAGACCGTATCCTCTCTTATTCTGTCACGGCTTTTGTTGCCGCAAACGGGCATACGTCATTTTAGCATCTCAATGATTATACCAGCAAGTGCCGCAATAACAATTCCTGTAGCCGCACCTGCCAAAACTTTAAGGACTGTCTGATACGGTCTTTTCCCGATTTCTCGCTGTTCCTGAATTTCATCTAAGTGCTTTCCCTCGCTGAACGCAACAATTTCCTTATAGGTGTGAATGTCATTTCTCTTTTCTATTTTCGCTGCCTTAAAACCAAATCCGAGTGTTACCAAATATAAAATTGCCCAAATAACTACCCCATAGGTTTTCAAAAAGGCCACAAGGGGAATGAACGATACAAGGCTTGCAGCAAATAATACGGCTAAGAGTTTGCTTACTTTGTTAAATTTCATAACCTCTTCCTTGTTGATTTCCTTTTTCATAGCCTCAATATCTCCTTTGATTAGTTGGTCAAGAGAAACATTGAATAATGAGCTGAGAAGCAGCAGGTTATAAATATCGGGATAACTTTTCCCATTCTCCCAATTTGAAATGGTCTGTCTTGTCACATACATCTTTTCAGCCAATTCTTCTTGGGACAGTTCCATAGTATTACGATACTCCTTTATCTGCGTACCAATTTCCACTTATTTCGCCTCCTCCAATTTTAAGATTTTCTGCTCTTGACCTAAAGGCATTTTACAGCCAGATAACAGATATTTCTATCAAAAGCCCTTTACATCAAGAGGATTTACCGTGTCAAAAGTGTTTTGCATTGTATTTTGGGGCATATTTCAGACAGTAGAGGGGAAATTTTTCATTTCCGTGTATTCCCATATTTGTAACCTTGTTTTGTTCTCGCAGATAGAGCAAGGTATCCACTCCCTCTTCATTATATGCCTACCGTCCGTTTACTTTTTTACGAAAGAACAAATACGAAACCGCTCCCGGTACCCCAATCCAAATTAGCATAATACAGAGCGTTACAATCTCAAAATTGTGGATCGTCCATACACAAGCCACATATAAAAGAACAACCGGCAGCGAAATATAACCTATTATTTTATGAGCAATATTCCATGTTTCTTCGTCTTGTACCGTCCACGGCAAGCGGAGTCCCGTATGTCTACTGAATGGGAGCTTTGGAGATATAATGCCAGCGAACAAAATCACGCAGGAAATAAGCAGCATGGCAAACATTTTTTCTCCGTTTTCCGTGAATGTAATCACATCAGAAGCGGTTAAAAGAGTTACAAGTATTCCGACAATCAGAATTCCTATATTAAAAAAGGTCGTGATACGCAGAACACCTATTTTCATATCATTGGTAGTGATACTCGTTACTAGAGCGAAGTTGCGGTATAAGATAGCGGCTGCAACTAACATGCAAAGGCCAACCAAAAAAAAGGATATAATCTCGTTTTTTGCGATTAAAGCCATCAGCATAGCCAAAAAGGAAAGCAATAAAATCACGCCTCTTTTCTTATTTGCCTGTAACAGTAGTCTTTCTCGTTGCTTTTGTTCGGCAAGTTGTTTATTCAGCTTTGCTAATTCTTCAGACAAATCTGTATCAAAATCGCTGTTTCTCTCTATACCGAGCAGTTGACTTACAGATACTTCAAGAAGTTTTGCTATGTGAATTAAAACATCTGCATCTGGAACAGATAAGCCGTTTTCCCATTTTGAAACAGTTTGTCTTACGACATTGAGTTTCACCGCCATTTCTTCTTGGCTTATTCCTTTTTTTTTGCGATATTTTTTAATATTTTCATTTATCATATTTATGCCATCCTTTCTTTGGCTACCCACTGGAACAATTATAGCCATTGACCGCCTATCGGTGCAAGCAACGAGAATTAACATTGTGCCGATATGGCTTGAAAATTAAATTTGTCCGGCTAATGGCTGTCTCTTATA
>ENA-OYZG01000269-OYZG01000269.1-human-gut-metagenome-genome-assembly--contig:-NODE-269-length-15759-cov-17.256304_pt1 | contig 15759 bp, 10 predicted proteins | sample MGYA00244071_ERZ653466 | MGnify/ENA primary metagenome ERZ653466 (study PRJEB26926, sample SAMN06165150) | human gut metagenome | biome: ENVO:00009003; feature: ENVO:2100002; material: ENVO:00002003...
GAGACAGTTTATACTGATTACAGTATTTTTTATTAAAAAGGACAGGTTATGCTTTATTATTTTACGGATTTAAAAAATATAACAAAAGGACAGCTTGACAGTTTAATGTCTCTTCTTCCTCCTGAGCGGTTAAAGCGTGCTCTAAAATATAAGTTTCCTGAGGACAGGCTTGCCTGCGTAATTGCATACCTTCTTTTCCTGTACGGCTACCGCACTGAATACAGCCTGACAGACACTCCTGATTTTGATATTTCATCGGATGGCAAACCCTACCTGAAAAGCCATCCTGAAATTTATTTCAACATCAGTCATTGCAGCAAAGCCGTCATGTGTATTTTTGATTCATCCCCTGTGGGTATCGATGTGGAAACCGTCCGCAGAGTCCCTGCTTCAATGCTTGCCAAAATCTGTTCTCCCGGTGAATTGAATACAATCCGGTCTTCGTCTGCTCCGGAGGCTGACTTTTGCCGTATCTGGACTTACAAGGAAGCTGTTTCAAAACTTTCCGGTGACGGCGTATTCAAGAGTCTCCGTAAATCTCCTGCCAAATCCTTATTCACCCATCAGGATGCTTTACTACCCGATGTGTATTTCACAGTTGCATCGGACAGCAAAATCAACTTAACTGCAAAGAAACTTACTTTGAGCGATTTTGAGCTGTTTGGGTAGAGATTTGCAGACGCTGTGGCGGAATGCACGGTATGACATAAAAAAACTTTGGTTACACTTTTTAACTATGCGTAACCAAAGTTCTGTAATTTACTATTATTTTTCAACAAATGTAACAGGACATCCTAATCTGTAGTGACCTTTTATATATTCAGCGATTGCGTGTGAACAGTATACCGTTGTTGCCTCTGTATTGCTGTCCATATCATTGTTACCACACATGATTGCATCCAATTCGTATACCAGATTGGTTCCCGGTGCAAAAGTAATGCTGTCAAGATGGTAGCAGCTATAGAAAGTCCTTCTCAAGCCCTGCATCGTTGATGGGAGAATGACTTTTTTAACAATCTGATTGCTTCTAAATGTGTTAAGTGCAGCTACAACCGGTTTGCCATTGATAGTATCAGGTACGATAACCTCCCTGTCCGTTCCGATATACTTCAACAGACAATATCCCTTTGTCTTAATTCTGTTTTTAAAAGTTTCGGCTATATCGATTGTCTCTCTTTCGCCTTTTTTGTTGATAGAATCGCTTGTGAGGACATCATCTGACTTACAATATACCCATGTGCCATCAGTTATTACACTGTAATGCTCATCAACATTATAAGTCCAGTCATAATATGACTCGTTGTTGCGGAGGCCTTCTTCAGTGTCATCTTCTTCATCAAAAAATTCCACATCGGAGAAAGTTTCTCTTACAGGTGTTTCAACCGCTGATGCAAAAGCTTCTTTTGCGGTTTCTGCTTCTGAACTAGCATCATCATATTTACCTGCTGATACCGGCCCATCTTCTTTTTCAAGCTCTGTAACCTTTTCTTCTGCCGGTTCAGCGGTAACATCATCGATTTCTATTTCCTGAACTTCGTCCGAAAAATCTTCATCATTTAATACAAAATTATCTCTCACCGGTTCTGCATCAACCGGTTCTGCAATAAATTCCCTGTCAAGTTTCTTATCAGATATATCAACAGGCTCGTCTTTAACTGACTCCCTGCCAACAACCACTGACTCAAATACAAACGTATCATCAGGTTCTGTTTCCGGCTCCCCGGCTGCATCCTGCGCCTCTGATGTTTCCGGCTCCTCAGCTACATCTTGCACACCTGCTGTTTCCGGCTCCTCGGCTACATCCTGAACATCTGCTGTTTCCGGCTCCTCTGCTACATCCTGCACACCTGCTGTTTCCGGTTCCTCGGCTACATCCTGCACATCTGCTGTTTCCGGCTCCTCAGTTACATCCTGCACATCTGCTACTTCCGTCTCATCAGCTACATCCTGTGCCTCTGCTGCTTCCGGCTCCTCAGTTACATCCTGCACACCTGCTGCTTCCGGCTCCTCAGCTACATCCTGTGCTTCTGTTGTTTCCGGCTCCTCAGTTACATCCTGTGCCTCGGCTGTTTCCGGCTCCCCGGCTGCATCCTGTGCCTCGGCAGGTTTCTCTGCTTCTTCGCGCTTTGGTTTGAAATCCACGATAGGCTTTGCCTTGGATACTGACTGGAATTCCTCATCTTCTTCGTAAGAAATCTCTTCATCGTAAAAAGATGTGGCTTTGTCATTCTGTGGTTCGTTGTCCTCATCCACAAAAATGTCGTCCTCGTCTGTTGCGCTTTTCTTAGCGTGGTGGGATTCGTTCTTACTAAAAAGCGGAAGTTTGACAAGTTCATCCTTCAGGAAACTGTTTAAACTCTGCTTTTTCTTCTTGCTCTTGCTGACTGCCACAATTGCTGTTGCAACTGCCGTAACTCCTAATACTATGGCACCGAAAGTACCAAATCCATGTTTGTCTTTATCTTTCATGTCTGACCCTCTCCGTTCAAATAGTCTCAAAATTAAGCTACCTCTATTATCGGATTTTTAGGGGGTATTTGTCAACTAAATTGAGTATTAAAATACCCTTTTTTCTTAAATTTTTTCATATAAATTATATAAGTGATAATAAGCGGTACGGCAGCACATACCCATGCAACCGGACCGGCAAAACATACACCGGAAAAACCTATCGCTTTTGGAAGCGTGTATGCGACTATAGACCTTGCTCCAAGTTCAAAAAATCCCGCAAGTAACGGCATTGTTGTCTTACCCATTGCCTGAAGAGCATTTCTGAAAATAAAAATCTGGAACAATGGGATATAGAAAAACATTGAAATATGGAGATAAGTCATTGCATAGGAAAGTATTAATTCATCCCCGCCTTTTATGAAAAGCCGGCTGATTGGTCTGCCGAAAATGAAAATAACACCCATACATAAAACCGCACTTCCAACCGTAAAAAGACTCCATTTCAATATTCCGTTTTTAATCCTGTCATATCTGCCGGCACCTACATTCTGACCGACAAAATTTGCAACTGTTACGCCACCCGATATGCCAAACTGCATGATAAGCTGTTCCGTTTTACTGGAAGCCGTAAAAGCGGCAATGTAATTCTCGCCAAATACATTTACGGCACCCTGCAGGATGATTGTTCCGATTGCCGTAACCGAAAACTGGAACGCCATCGGAAGTCCTATGGTAAGGTGTGTCTTTATAATTCCCGGATTAATTTTAAAATCTTCTTTCTTTATATGAAGAACAGGGAACTTAACGGAAATATATACGATACACGCAATTCCGGCAACAAGCTGTGCAAGCACTGTAGCAATGGCGGCACCTGCAACGCCCCAATTAAATACGACTATAAAAAGCAAATCCAGACCGATGTTAAGGAGTGCTGAAAAAATCAGGAAATAAAGCGGGGTTTTGCTGTCACCAAGAGCCCTTAGTATACACGAAACGGCATTGTATAGCATAGGTGCAGCTATTCCCGCAAAAATAATAACGATATAATTATAGGACATATCAAAAATACCGTCCGGTGTGTTAATAAGCCTTAGAACCGGCTTGGTTATCAGCACCGAAAGTAAAGTGATAAACAATGTGATTCCGGACCACAACATAATGGCATTACATACGGAATTACGCATCCTGTCATAATCTTTTGCCCCAAAGCATTGTGCTATATGGACCGAAAAACCGCTTGTTATTCCTATAACAAACCCATTGACAAGGAAAAACATTGACCCGGTATTACCTACGGCAGCCAATGTACGGTTTCCAAGACATTGTCCGACAATAATTGTGTCGGCAAAATTATATATCTGCTGTACAAGATTGCCAATCAGCACAGGGATTGCATATTTTATCATAAGGCTGATTGGTTTTCCTGTTGTTAAATCCTTTGCTTTTGACATTACATTCTCTCCGGTGCTTCGATACCAAGCAAGTCAACACATGTCTCTAACACATCTTTTGTAAGTTTTATAAGTGCAATATAACCTTTCTTTTTATTTTCATCTTCTTCTGAAAGAATCTTTGTTTCATGATAAAAATGGTTAAAAGCATTGGAAAGATCATATATGAATTTACAAATTTTGTGAGGTGCACTTTCTTCATATGCTGTCTTAATCATATCCTGCATGCCTGTGAGCACAAGCATAAGTGAACGTTCGCTCTCGCTCTCAGGGTTAGCAGTATGGATACCTGACACCACGCCTCCTGCATTTTCATATTTTTTAAGAATAGATTTAATTCGTACAATTGTGTAAAGGATATATGGACCTGTGTCTCCCTCAAAAGAGGTGAAACGATCAATATCAAATACATAATCCTTAGATGCCTGATTGGACAAATCACCATATTTTAATGCGGCAAGTCCTACCATCTTAGCTGTATTTCTGGCTTCACTCTCATCCACGGTACGGTTAGCCATGATTTTTTCGTATACCTTGTCTTCAATTTCTTTTATGAGGTATTCAAGACGCAGTACACCACCCTGTCTTGTCTTGAAAGGTTTGCCGTCACTGCCGTTCATCGTACCGAAACCGATGAACTTAAGTTCTGTATCAGGAGATACGATTCCTGCTTTTCTTGCCACACGGAAAAACTGTGTATAGTGAAGTTCCTGTCTCTTATCTGCAAGGTAAATGTATGACTTAGGTGCATATAATTTTTCCCTCTCGATAAGTGTCGCAAGGTCGGAGGTCTCGTAATTGGCTGCTCCGTCCGATTTCTGGATGATACATGGAGGAAGCTCCCTGCTGTCATTTTCCTCGGCTATGTCTACAACAATGGCACCCTGGCTTTCATGGGCTATCCCCCTGTCTACCATATCCTTAACCATATCAGCAATATATGGCTGGGCATCACTTTCACCCTTCCATAAATCGAAATGGACATTAAGGTTGTCATAATTTTTCTTCAAATCAGCAACCGACACATTGATAATGTGTTTCCAGAGGGCTGTGTATCCTCTGTGACCGTTCTGTAAAAGATATGTGGCATTCTGAGCCGATTTCTTATATTCGGCATCTTCTTTTGATTTGCCGCTGGCACATGGATAAATTTCCTCAAGTTCTGATATTGTAAAAGGTGCTTCCGCCGGATATTCACCTGTGAAATTATCATCAAAATATGGTAAATCCGGTTTACGTTCTTTGAGTTCTGTAATAATAAGTCCCATCTGGAGACCCCAGTCGCCAAGATGAACATCACCTATTGTCTTATAACCTGCAAATTTGCAGATTCTTTTTACACTTTCGCCGATTACTGCCGAACGAAGATGTCCGATATGAAGAGGTTTGGCTACATTGGCTCCGCCGTAATCAACAAATACCGTCTCGTCCTTAGGTTCACAGTCGCATCCAAACTTATCTTCCAAAGCCATGGCACGAACATAACCACCTATAAAATCTGCGCTCATTACCATGTTGATAAAGCCCGGTTTGATACATTCAACCTTCTCAAAGGCACTGTTGTCCTGTAAAATTGCAACCACTTCATCACCAATCATAAATGGTGCTTTCTTATATTCCTTTGCTGCTGCCATTGCTCCGTTGCACTGATATTCACATAAATCAGGTCTGTTGGATATTCCTGTCTTTCCGTATTTATCATCATAGCCGCATTGTTTAAAAGCATTTCCGACTATTTCTGTAATCTGGTCTAAAATTTTTTTCATAAAAATTATTCCTCCGTTGGTTATGTTCCATTATACTTTTCATATTTACGGTTGTAAAGAAATTTTAACGTTAAAACAGCTATGAGAGGATTCCGGTAATCCCAGATAAACTCATAGCTGTCATTAGAAATTCTTAATTATTCCATAACAATTAAATTGTTGCTATATCAATCGGTGTCATTGACTGTGTTGCCTGACATTCAAGACTTGTAAGCAATGCATTGGCTGTATCAAGTGATGTAAGAACGTTTACACCGGTCTCGATTGCATGTCTTCTGATAATGAAACCATCGTGGCTCTTTTCAATACCGTTCTCAGGTATATCGATAACAAGGTCAATCTTGTGGTCAAGAATAAGGTCAAGAAGTGTTGGTGATTCCTGTTCAACCTTATTGATCTTAATTGCCTCAACGCCGTTTTCATTGAAATAACGTGCTGTACCTCTTGTCGCATAAATTGTATATCCAAGAGCTGCAAAACGTTTTGCAACCGAAAGAGCATCTTTCTGCTCATGATCATTAACTGTCATAATCATCTGTTTATGTTTTGGAAGATTAACGCCTGCACCTACAAAGGCTTTGTATAATGCTTCGTTAAAATCTTTTGCTATACCAAGACATTCACCTGTCGATTTCATTTCCGGTCCAAGGCTGATATCAGCGCCGCGAATCTTTTCAAATGAGAATACAGGCATCTTGATAGCAATGTAGTCTGCTTTCTTCTGAAGTCCGGGTGTATAGCCAAGACCTTTGATTGTATTACCGATAATAACCTGTGTAGCAAGTTTTACAATAGGAATACCTGTAACTTTGCTTATATATGGAACAGTTCTTGAAGAACGTGGATTAACCTCTATTACATATACCTGGTCATTGTATACGATAAACTGGATATTAATAAGACCTTTTACATGTAAAGCTCTTGCAAGCTTAATTGTATAATCTTCAAGCATATCCACAATTTTCTGTGAAATACTCTGGGCAGGATATACTGAAATACTGTCTCCTGAATGGATACCGGCTCTTTCAATATGCTCCATAATACCGGGGATTAAAATATCTTCTCCGTCACAAACGGCATCAACTTCAATTTCCTTACCCATAAGGTATTTATCAACAAGGATTGGATGTTCCTGAACCTGTCTGTTAATGATTTCCATAAATTCAACAATATCTTTGTCGCTTATGGCAATCTGCATACCCTGTCCGCCAAGGACATAGGAAGGTCTTACAAGAACAGGATAACCTAATTCATTAGCTGCCTCAAGAGCTTCTTCTGTAGTGAAGACTGTCTTTCCTGCTGCTCTTGGAATTCCTGTCTGTTCAAGAATCTCATCAAAAAGCTCTCTGTCTTCTGCCGCATCAACATCTTCTGCGCTTGTACCGAGGATTGGAACGCCCATTTCCATTAATGCTTTTGTAAGCTTAATGGCTGTCTGTCCACCGAACTGTACAACAGCTCCGTCCGGATGTTCAAGTTCAACAATGCTTTCAACATCCTCAGGTGTCAATGGTTCAAAATAAAGTTTGTCAGCTATATCAAAGTCGGTACTTACTGTTTCAGGGTTATTATTGATAATGATTGTCTCATATCCTTCAGCCTTGAATGCCCATGTACTGTGAACCGAACAATAGTCAAATTCGATACCCTGTCCGATTCTTATAGGACCTGAACCGAGTACGAGGACTTTTTTCTCAGGCTTAGTCTCAATAACTTCATTTTCTGAGCTGTAGCATGAATAGTAGTAAGGTGTTGAAGCCTCAAATTCGGCAGCACAGGTATCAACCATCTTAAATGCCGCATGAATACCATATTCATCCCTTAAAGCCTTAATTTCTTTTTCTGTCCTGCCTGTAAGTCTTCCGATAACAACGTCAGGGAATTCAATTCTCTTTGCTTCAGCAAGAAGTTCTTTGGTAAGTTCCTCTGTCTTGAGGCGGTTTTCCATTTCAACGATAATGTGGAATTTATCGATAAACCACTTATCAATCATGGTAATATCATGGATTGTATCGTAAGAAATGCCTCTTCTTAAAGCCTCTGCAACAACATACATACGCTTATCATCAATGTTGTGAAGAAGATCTATAATGTCATCATCAGAATATGATGAGTAATCATCGTTCATAAGCGAATCAACGTGCTGTTCAAGTGAACGGATAGCCTTCATAAGTGCGCCTTCAAAGTTAGTGCAGATACTCATGACCTCACCGGTTGCCTTCATCTGTGTCGTAAGCTTTCTTGAAGCAGTAATAAATTTATCAAAAGGAAGTCTTGGAATCTTAACTACGCAATAATCAAGAGCAGGCTCAAAACTTGCAAATGTCTTATGTGTAATTGCATTAGGTATCTCATCAAGGTTATATCCGAGTGCTATCTTAGCCGCAACCTTGGCAATAGGATAACCTGTTGCTTTGGAAGCAAGAGCTGATGAACGGCTTACACGAGGATTAACTTCGATAACGCAATATTCAAAACTTGTTGGATGAAGTGCAAACTGTACATTACATCCGCCTGTTATTTTAAGTTCGTCAATAATATTAAGAGCTGATGAACGAAGCATCTGGTATTCCTTATCAGACAGTGTCTGTGAAGGTGCAACTACAATACTGTCACCTGTGTGTACTCCGACAGGGTCAATATTTTCCATATTACATACTGTAATACAGGTTCCGTTGGCATCACGCATTACTTCGTATTCGATTTCCTTCCATCCTGCGATACATCTTTCAACAAGTACCTGACCTACACGGCTTAATCTTAAACCATTGGAAAGAATGTCGATAAGTTCTTCTTCGTTCTTAGCAATACCGCCGCCGCTTCCACCGAGTGTATATGCCGGGCGGAGAACTACAGGGTAACCAATCTGGTTGGCAAAAGCAATACCGTCTTCAACGTTCTCAACAACAAGAGAAGGTGCACAAGGCTCTCCGATTTTTTCCATTGTTGTCTTAAATTCAAGTCTGTCTTCTGCCTTCCTTATTGTCTCAGCGGTTGTACCGATTAATTTAACATTATGTTCTTCAAGGAAACCTGTCTCAGCAATTTCCATTGCAAGGTTAAGACCTGCCTGTCCACCGAGTGTAGGAAGAATACTGTCCGGTTTCTCCTTGAGAATAATCTGCTCAAGTGACTTAACTGTCAATGGCTCAATGTAGACTTCATCAGCAATATTTTTATCAGTCATGATTGTGGCCGGGTTAGAGTTCACAAGAACAACCTCCATGCCTTCTTCTTTAAGAGAACGACATGCCTGTGTTCCCGCATAGTCAAATTCGGCAGCCTGACCGATTACAATAGGACCTGAACCGATTACTAATACTTTTTTTATGTCTTTATTCTTTGGCATAATTAATCCCTGCCTTTCTTCATCATATTCATGAATCTGTCAAAAAGATAATCCGAATCCTTAGGGCCTGCACAGGCTTCCGGATGGAACTGGACTGTAAAAATGTTCTTGCCTACATATTCAAGACCTTCATTGGTCTTGTCATTAACATTGATAAATGCAGGTCTTGCAATCTTATCATCAAGTGTATCCATATCAACAACATATCCATGGTTCTGTGATGAGATATATACCTTACCGGTCTGAAGATCCTTAACCGGATGATTAGCTCCTCTGTGTCCATATTTCATCTTATGTGTATCAGCGCCTGTGGCAAGTGCCATAAGCTGATGTCCGAGACAAATTGCAAAAATAGGAACATCCGAATCATATAATTTCTTGATTTCCTTAATAATGGAAACACATTCCTTAGGGTCTCCCGGGCCGTTAGAAAGCATTATTCCGTCAGGATTAGCTGCAAGGATTTCTTCTGCTGTGGTTAAAGCAGGATAAACAGTTACCTCACAGCCTCTCTTATTAAGGGATCTTGCAATATTTCTCTTGGCACCGAAATCCATAAGTGCAACCTTAAATCCATCACCGGGAAGTACATATTTCTCTTCACAGGTTACTTTTTCAACAACCTTGCCTGTGGTATATTCTTTTAATTTAGGGAGAATCTCATCAAGATTATAATTCTCATTAGTGGTAATCATTCCGTTCATAGTACCCTTTTCCCTGAGAATCTTGGTAAGAGCACGGGTATCAATACCTGCAATACCCGGAATGTTATTTTCTTTAAGAAAATTTTGTATAGAATCTTCACTACGGAAGTTACTTGGAACACGTGAAAGTTCTCTGACAATAAAACCGTCAGGCCATGGTCTGCCTGATTCCTCATCAGCATAGCAAATACCATAATTGCCAATTAATGGATATGTCATAACTACTGCCTGTCCGGCATATGATGGATCTGTAAGAACCTCTAAATATCCTGTCATTGAGGTATTAAAAACAATTTCACTGATTACTTCTCTCTCAGCTCCAATGCTTGTACCTTCAAAGACATTTCCGTCACTTAGAATCAAAAATGCTTTCATCTTCACACCTTCAAACCTTTCACATGTATTATTTATTTAGGCAAAAAAAAAACAACTAAACATACTGATAGCGCTTTTTTCTTCAAATTGTAGAAATTTTACCATAAAATCCGGCTGATTTCAAGATGCAAATTGTACTCAACAAATATTTTTTTCATCATATAATATTATGTAAGCATTGATGCTGTCATTTGCGATTAATTTTGCATCGCAGCAATATGAATTATAATATCCGGAAAGGTTAAAATTATGCTTTATAAAAATGATGAAACCGGCTTTTTAAGGGTTAATATCACAAATGAAGAAGGAATTCCCATTGATGCAACCGTCAGCATCTACGAAGGTACGGATGAAGAAAACCCAGTTGACGTTGCAGAAACCAATTCCATAGGTCAGACAGAACAAATCGAACTGCCGGCTCCACCACAGAGCATCAGCGAAACTCCCGGCATTATCATACCTTACTCCATGTATAATATTGTAGCTTCTGCTCCGGGCTTTGCCCCGGTTTCCATTACCGGTTCAAATATTTTTTCCGGAATACTATCAATACAAAATATTGTTCTTACGGAAAATCCCGGCAATTATAACATTGGTCCCAATACACTAATCGGCAACTATCCTCCAAAAATTCCTGAGGCCGAGATAAAACCCATTGAAAACACCGGTGAAATTGTTCTTGACCGTGTTGTGGTTCCTGAAACCATTGTTGTCCATGACGGTGTCCCATCCGACTCGACAGCAACGGACTACTACGTTCCATTTGCCGATTATATAAAAAATGTTGCCAGCAGTGAAATATACCCTACATGGCCCAGAGAAACCATCAAAGCCAATGTAATTGCTATTATTTCTTTTACCCTGAATCGTGTATACACCGAATGGTACCGCAATAAAGGTTATTATTTTACCATTACATCTTCTACCGCTTTTGACCATAAGTGGATTAATAAGCGTAATATTTTCGACACCATCTCCAACGTTGTTGATGAATATTTCTCAAATTATGTATCCCGTCCCGATGTCAAACAGCCAATCCTCACCCAATACTGCGACGGCAAAAGGACTACCTGCAGCGGTCTCAGCCAGTGGGGTTCCAAGTCTCTTGGGGATGACGGCAAAACCGCTCTCCAGATTCTTCGTAATTACTACGGCAGCGACATATATATAAACACTGCCGAAATAATCGAGGGCATCCCTGTCTCATATCCCGGATACACCCTTGAAATCGGTTCATACGGTCCTCCTGTCACCACCATTCAGGAACAGCTTTCCCTCATCCGCCGTACCTACAGCAACATACCTCCTCTTGCTGTTGACGGAATCTACGGTAAGGACACAGCAGCTTCCGTCAGCGAATTCCAGGAGACCTTCAACATGCCCGTTACCGGCACCGTCGATTATGCCACATGGTATAAAATATCCCAGCTATATGTGGCACTGGCTAAATTGTCGTAGATTCACACAGTGATCTAATCCGTATGTTTTCGGCTGTCAATGTACTCTTCTGCCATATTTACAATAATACCAAATCCGTAAATCAGTGCTGTCCTAAAAAGAATAGCAATCATCTGACATATTATACCTGCAGTTTGCAATGTTCCGTAGTTGTAAATAGATATTGCTGATTCAAAATTTCTATACAGTGAAATATCGTGGCTCACACTGATTGCTATGCAAACTACAAACAATACAAATCCAACCAGACAATATACGACTGCAATACCTTTGATAAGACTACTTACTCTAAACTTTTTCTTCATAATGCTACCTCCAATTTGTTAAAAAATAATGCGGGACAGAAGCCTGAGGGTTGTATTTTCCAATCCCGTGATAATTATCTCATATTACCTGTCCCAAAAAAAGGACTCATCTTATATATTTTTATATGGCAAATTGATATTCATATATGATATAATTTACTATAAATTATAATTTTAAAGGAGGACAAAAGATGTTAATTAACTGGCTTATTATGGGTTATTTTCTGATTCTTTTTGGTGAAAGAATCCAGAGTCTCATACGTTCATTTGCGGATAAAAATCTTTCCATGTGGGGAGATGGGTTCAGCCGGTATGTAAACGGCATCTGTATTCTGTCGCTTGCAGCATCCGTTATTTTATTATTTACAATCAACAGAGATTTCCTTAAGGCACTTGTGTCAGGCGGAACGCAGGTTAATGTAAAGATGATATGTATTACAATCGGCGTGATTCTGGTCTCAGGAATGGTGCATACCGAATATACAATCCCCGGAATACAATTTGCCTCATACGGATTTCTGATAGCCGCACTTGTCATCAGAACGGCTAAAAATAATGCAATGGCAAATGACAGCATATTACTATGGCTTTCACTTGTGTATCTCATATTTTTCTCTATGGCTATTCCGGTTGTATATAAATCACATATTGAATACGCCGGATTATTCCATATAATAGAGGCAGTCGTATCACTTGTGCTTGTCGCTGCTTTTGCATATATGGCATACAGGGTATTCAATAATGATGCAGTCAATCTTTTTATGCTTCTGCCAATTATCATAGCAGTCATAGGCGACGCAGTTATTCTTTCATTGAGATGGAAAGAACAGGTTAATACATTTGTTCTTATATTTATTATTGCATCGGCTGTCATGTGGCTGGCAGGATTTATTGCGAGCAGGAGGTAGGGGCAAGATATATTTACTGTCCGTGGGGCACTTCTATAGGAATAACAGTTTTAGGAAGAAAGGGAAAATAACGTAAACGCATAATCTGGATCATTCTGAATAACTTATCATAGAGATCAAGATCAAAGTCATTCTTTATAATGGCAACGAGGCGGTCGGTGCCGCTGCGTAATCGGAATACCCTAATGCGATGTATATGTGTTCAAAACATATAGCATCATTCAACATATGCAAGTACCCCTGGCACTTTCTTGAGAAGAGAGCTTGATTTCTGCTCCGATTCCGGATGCATCAAATCCATAGGACCCGGAATAATTGCATGTTCTATGACATCGCTTGGAATAGAATCAAGGTAGGCTTTTCTGACTTGTACAAAGCGATAATAGTAATTCGCCTTGGTAATGTTATTTACCTGACATCATTCGTCTACGGACATGCCACTTGGACGATTCCGGTATTTATGAACCATTGTAGCCAATTCACGAATGCGATAGTTGCGTACTGCTTGTGATGTTTGGGATTTCATTGCAACAATCCGGTTTTACTACTATATGAAATTACACTACTCTCAAACATTCTCAACGCGTGCAATCTCTGTACGCGTGTTTTACTACCATATGAAATTACACTGCTCACAAACCTTACTCTTAATGGGGTATAAAACATTTAAGTTTTACTACCATATGAAATTACACTACTCTCAAACTTAATGACATCCACGAAACTATCAGACCATGTTTTACTACCATATGAAATTAAACTACTCTCAAACGCTGCTCATCTGATATGTGACAAAGTTTCCGTTTTACTACCATATGAAATTACACTACTCTCAAACCGTGAAGATGATATGAGACTTTTATATTCAGTTTTACTACCATATGAAATTACACTACTCTCAAACCAACGGAAGTATTATCATCATCAGAATAATGTTTTACTACCATATGAAATTACACTACTCTCAAACATATAATTATGAGGAAATGGCATCTTTTAACGTTTTACTACCATATGAAATTACACTACTCTCAAACGGATAAAACACCAGGCGCAAGTGCGATCGGGTTTTACTACCATATGAAATTACACTACTCTCAAACCCTGGTCTTGCTTATGATGACAGTTCTGTAGTTTTACTACCATATGAAATTACACTACTCTCAAACAAAGGAGGTATTTTATGACTGTTTTTTTAAGTTTTACTACCATATGAAATTACACTACTCTCAAACAATGTAACAAGGACATTTTTCGGACTTTGGGTTTTACTACCATATGAAATTACACTACTCTCAAACTCATTGGTTCTGCCGTAAAAGGTTACATCCGGTTTTACTACCATATGAAATTGCACTACTCTCAAACTTGTTCTGTCGGCTCTTTTTCTTGCCATTCGTTTTACTACCATATGAAATTACACTACTCTCAAACATAGTTAAATTAGAAAAAATATTTAAAATAGTTTTACTACCATATGAAATTACACTACTCTCAAACATGAAGACGGTGCTATTTTAATTAAGCTAAGTTTTACTACCATATGAAATTACACTACTCTCAAACTAGATAAGACTGAGAATAAGAAATACTCAGAGTTTTACTACCATATGAAATTACACTACTCTCAAACTTATTTGCAGGCTATTAAAAACTCAAAAGTGTTTTACTACCATATGAAATTACACTACTCTCAAACGGCTGACGATGTAAAATAAGCAAGTGGTGGGTTTTACTACCATATGAAATTACACTACTCTCAAACGAGATTACAGAATATTACGGAAATTCACTTGTTTTACTACCATATGAAATTACACTACTCTCAAACACATACTGGTGTTTCTGTAAATGCCACATCGTTTTACTACCATATGAAATTACACTACTCTCAAACCTTTTTCAACGTCAATATAAATTATCGGATGTTTTACTACCATATGAAATTACACTACTCTCAAACATACATAAACCAAGCATAGAAAGCCAAAAAGTTTTACTACCATATGAAATTACACTACTCTCAAACACTATCGTCCGCACGTTCAAGGTCAGCAGAGTTTTACTACCATATGAAATTACACTACTCTCAAACCCGCATTGCTTACAGAAAATCCAAAAATAAGTTTTACTACCATATGAAATTACACTACTCTCAAACATAAGAGTGGCAGAACGCTTGCTATATATCGTTTTACTACCATATGAAATTACACTACTCTCAAACGTGTGGTCTGATAATATTTATTATCCCGGCGGTTTTACTACCATATGAAATTACACTACTCTCAAACTTACCTTCTTGGTTGTGGCAAATGATGTGGTGTTTTACTACCATATGAAATTACACTACTCTCAAACTTATAATGTACTTAAAAATCATTATTTCATGTTTTACTACCATATGAAATTACACTACTCTCAAACTAAAGTTATCGTCGGAATGGGTGACTGATATGTTTTACTACCATATGAAATTACACTACTCTCAAACCTTATTAAACCGTGTTCATAAAGAGTAACGGTTTTACTACCATATGAAATTACACTACTCTCAAACTATATGAGCAGGTACGTTCGTATAGCGACAGTTTTACTACCATATGAAATTACACTACTCTCAAACTTCATATAAGGCTTAATAACACTATCGTCAGTTTTACTACCATATGAAATTACACTACTCTCAAACACTTGTAATAGTATATATGCCCTAGGATTAGTTTTACTACCATATGAAATTACACTACTCTCAAACTAACTAGAATTGATATAATAGACTTGCTACGTTTTACTACCATATGAAATTACACTACTCTCAAACCTCAAATCACATTTTTGATTTGGAATCAAATATAATGTCCACTACTACATCATAACTCATATGAAGCTCTTTTATTATTACATATTAAACGAAATTTCGCAATTATCTTTATCAATTATCTTTATCTGTGTATAATCTGTCTCTTATACACATCTGACGCTGCCGACG
>ENA-OYZG01000283-OYZG01000283.1-human-gut-metagenome-genome-assembly--contig:-NODE-283-length-15382-cov-15.663470_pt1 | contig 15382 bp, 22 predicted proteins | sample MGYA00244071_ERZ653466 | MGnify/ENA primary metagenome ERZ653466 (study PRJEB26926, sample SAMN06165150) | human gut metagenome | biome: ENVO:00009003; feature: ENVO:2100002; material: ENVO:00002003...
ACCGCCGAAACCTATACCAAAGATTGATTTGCAGGAGTGGAAAGATATGCGGAAGGTCATGTATGAATTGCAGAGACAGTCAACGGAGATAAAACGCACACAGCAAGATATTTCTTCTTTGAAAAAGCAACTGTCAGAGCTACGAGGACTATTTAAAGGCAAAGAGCGAAAATCTTTGGAGGGGAAAATTGAACTGTTAGAGGATTTGGAGAAACGTCTGCACAAGAGTTTGGAACAGATCGTAAAACGGGAAGGCTATCCAAATGTGCAAGCCTTTCAGAAGGTCTATAACAAGGCAGAAGAATTGATTATAGAATACAACGAAGAACTAAGGGCATGGAAAAATCAGACGGAACAGAAGAAAGAGAAACCGTTAGAACAGCCGAAAAAAGCGAGTGTACTGGAAAAGCTGCACAGATATCAGCAGGAAGGCAGACAGCAACCGAAACGATCAGTCAAGAAAAAATCTATGGATAGAGAACGATAAGAAAGGTGGAAACGATTATGAAGAAAACAATATTTGAAGAAATGGGCGGCACTTATATCAGACAAGGGGATTATCTTATCCCTTGTCTTACCTTGCCGGAGGAAGAACAGAGATTTGTAGGCATATGGGGACAAAGACATTTACGCTATCTGAAAGAATATCGTAGAAGTGTATATTTGAATTTGCTTACAAGTGGAAGGCTGAATAGTTATCTGGCAGATATAGAAGAACAGGCACAGGAACGCTTTGAAAGGATTGTAGAGCAGATGAAACAGGCACAGGGGATCACGGAACAGTTAAAGGCAGAAAATCAGATGGAATGGGTGGTGAGAATGAACAATATACAGACGTGTGCAAGAGAGGCTGTGAACGCCGAATTGATTTATAACTGAAAGAGAAGAGATTTTGGATAAATGCTTGACTGTAAACCTTGTTTATAGCTTATTATTAAGTAAAATAGAGTTGCTCGAAAGGAGGGCATAATATGACTATAAAAGACGTAGAAGAGCGAACAGGTTTATCCCGTTCTAATATCCGTTTTTATGAAAAGGAAAAACTTATTGAGCCTTCGAGAAATGAAAGTAATGGTTATAGAGATTATTCTGAAAATGATGTGGAAAATATAAAGAAGATTGCATATCTACGTACATTGGGAATTTCTATTGAAGATATACGAAGTATTATATCCGAAAAAGTAACATTGCAGGAAATGCTTGAGAAGCAAAAGGAAGTATTAAAAAATCAGATTACTGATTTGAATAAGGCGAAACTCATGTGCGAAAAAATGCTGGATGAAGAAAGTATTAGTTATGAAAAATTACAGGTAGAACAGTATGTAACAGATTTGCATGACTATTGGAAAGATAATCGAACTGTTTTCAAACTGGATTCCGTCAGCTTTTTGTATATATGGGGAAGTATGCTTACCTGGACTATGATTACCGCACTATGCTTGATTATTGGGGCTTTGTCTTATTCTAAGTTGCCGACAGAAATTCCAGTACAATGGAGTAAAGGAGTGGCAACATCCCTAGTTAATAAAAACTGGATTTTTATTTGTCCTGTTATATGTATCATAATCCGTTATTTATTAAAACCTTTTATCTATGCGAAATTACAGATGAACAATTATTATGGAGAAATTATAACAGAGTATTTGACAAATTATATGTGTTTTATTGTGTTGTCAGTGGAAATCTTCTCCATACTTTTTACTTTCGGAGTGGTAAAAAGTGTTGTTGTACTGCTATTTGTGGACACGGCAATTTTTATTGGATTGTTAGTAGTTGGTTTGGTAAAAATGGATTTGAGAGGGAAAGAAGTTTTATGATTCAAATTTTATATTTCAGAAATAACAATAAGATACTATTTTTCCCACGCCTACTATGAGAACGGCGGCTATGAGATAGAAATTGCATATACTGGCGAATAAAAGAACCGCTGTTGCATGGTTTATTGGCTTCCATGTAGCAGCGATTGAGCTGGGCACATGATACCCAGCTCTTTTACTATCTACTTTCAACATAAATTTAAAAATCACATATAATTATCCACTAAGTTATATGTAAAACTGTGCAAATCCTAATACAATTTTGCACCTGCTGGGATTGCGTCATCTAACATTACCAGATTCAGTTTTTCTTCTCCATTTACATTGTGAATTGCAGAAAGAAGCATACCACATGAATCTATTCCCATCATAGAACGTGGTGGAAGATTTACGATTGCAAGTAAAGTTTTACCTACAAGTTCCTCCGGCTCGTAAAATGCATGTACTCCTGAAAGAATAGTTCTTTCATTCTCTGTACCATCATCAAGTGTAAATCTAAGAAGTTTCTTACTCTTAGGTACTGCCTCACAATTTTTTACCTTTACAACACGGAAGTCTGACTTTGAAAATGTGTCAAAATCAACATATTCCTCAAATAATGGCTCAATCTCAATCCCTGTATTATTTTCAACAACTGCTGCCACTTCTTCTGTTACTACTTCATTGTTATCCATTTGATTGTAACTCCTTTGCATTAATTTCTCATAATAATATGTAATGTCGGTTGAAACCGCATTACTATTAGCTAGTATACCATATACATACTATTTATGGACGAAATAGGACATTTTTTCAAATTGGTTGAATTTGACACTATTTAACCAATCATAACCCCTATTATATAGCAGTTTGAGTACCAATTGGTTTAATAATCGGTTTAAACAAAGAGATCTAACCAATCTTAAACCGATTAATCTTTAATATATTTTATCAACCTCAGATTCATACACCGATTCAGTCTGAGTATCAAATAGCACCCACTCCACCAGATCAAAACAATCCGAATTATCCTGCAAGAACCTATTTACTGTATGTACTGCAATCTTTGCTGCCAACTCAACCGGAAAACTAAATACTCCCGTTGATATAGAAGGAAATGCAATAGGCCTGATTCCATTATCCATTGCTAGCTTCATAGAATTAAAATAACAGTTAGCAAGAAGTTCCTCTTCTCTATTTCTTCCACCATTCCATATTGGTCCTACAGTATGTATCACATAATCAAATGACAGATTATATCCTTTTGTTATCTTTGCTTCTCCAGTCTCACATCCGTGAAGTGTCCTGCACTCCGCCAGAAGCCCCGGTCCTGCTGCTCTGTGAATCGCACCATCTACACCACCTCCGCCAAGAAGGGAATTGTTTGCTGCATTCACGATTGCCTGCACATCTGTTACTTTTGTTATGTCACCTTTTATCGTCTTAATCAAATACATTGTTCAATATTCCTTCTCTATCTCACCATCTATTCCATACATTTTCTTAAATGCATCGAGGTCTGCTTGATTCTTAATCCATCCTGCACCTTTTTTTCCGTACCCTGGAATCAAAGCTTTCTTAACAACTCGCTTGGCTTTTCCGGTTGTTCTTGCCTTTATTGATTTCTTTATACAGGGTGTTCTCATTCCAAACTTCATCTTAATCGCCTCCGTTGTTCCATAAAAACCACCTATTGCACTATTTATTATTGTCAACACAAGACATATAATACCTAATACAATACCCACTATTGACATTCCTTTACTACTTTTCTTTATTCCTATTATTCCAAGTACCAAAGCTATAATTCCAACTGGTAATCCAATTATTGGAATAATCCATGCTAATACTCCCACTATACCAAGCACAAGTGCTGCTACTCCAAATCCAGGCTTACGAGCTTTGTTAATATCCGGTACTGCATAATTAATTTGATTCTGTAATGGTGCTCCACAGCCTGAGCAGAATGTTGCACTATCATCCATTTGTTTACCACATTTTGAACAATACACCTTGTCTATTCCTCCAATTCGATCTTACTATATGAGATTATTCAACAATATCAAAAACCATAAATCTAAGTAAATTGCCATGATGTTTCTCAGCACTCTCCCTCGCCTTTTCGTTGCTCTTATCCTTTTCTTTCTCATATTCCGAGATAATCTCATTATAGAGTTTTTCCCTGAAATCCTTTGTGACCGGATAGCAGACATCCTGATAGATTGGCTTGCCCTGCTCGTCCACCTGCTTTGTCTTATAAGAAGGCATTGATACAAAGATTTTCTCTTTGCCCTGAAGAATATTGATGTTATTTACGATGAAAAATGTGTACTTTTTGAAACTACTAAAAAAGGACTGGTAAACAGCCACTATCACTGGAATCTTCACTTGGTACAAGACCTAAAAACGAAGCAAATTTCGGTGCTTTTTCAAATCTTTCAAAATCACCAACTTCGACAATCATTAAAAGGGCTGTATGTGTCTTAATTCCAAGAAGACAACTCATATGTTTTACTTTTTCTTCGTATCTTTCTACTGATGCAAGTTCCTCTATTCTTTCATCAAATCTGCTGATTTTTTCTGTTAAATATTCATAGGTCAAAAGGTACTCATTTAAAGTTTCTCTTTGTAAATCTGACAATTCTAAGTTTTTTAACCATTTCAGATGTGCAATAGTCCAATAAGTTTTTCCGCCTTCAAAACGTTTTCCCTGTCTTAAAACAAACGCAAGAATCTGTTGTTTTACCTTTTTAAGATACAGCTTCTGGTCATCACGCATTCTAATATATTCCTTAACATCATTGTCATCATTATCTGGAACATATACTTCACTATAAGTATGAAATGCCAGACATCTGGCTATATTTGCAGCATCTCTTTTATCAGTTTTTACATGATGTGTATTAGTTACAGCCATTGTACTTGGAGCCAATATTTTGCAATCTACAGCATGATCTTTTAGTTGATGATACAAAAAATAACCCAAACATCCTGCCTCATATCCACAAACAAATGTAACTTCACCATCATATCTGGAACGAACCTGTTCCATGTACTTAAGAACAAGCTTGTAATCTGATGGTATTGTCTACTTATACTCAACCTTATCTGTCTCATAACTGTAACAACAAATTGTGTACTGTTCCTTATGGACATCCATCCCAACATAAACTATACTATTCATATGTGACCTCCTATTGTATGCGGTAATCCCTGTTACCTTATTATTCGTTCAAATAATATTTTACAGGTAAATCCACGAAACTACAATTGTGAGGTCACTTCATATTGTCTCCTTTCAAGGCGCAAAAAAGCACCTTAACCATATTGGCTAAAGCGCTTGACTATCAAATCAATTTATGTTTCCTTACGTTCCTTCGTTCTATTCCACTCTATTTTAAGATATATTCTCATTGCTTCAATCAGCGTAGTAATTTTTGATTTAAATTCATTGTTTTGTACTACATATTTGTGAACACACTCCATGTTATAATTCTTATAACTTTCACATCTTCTGTTTTGTTCATCTGCGGATAATTGTCCGCATTCAATTATTTCACATGTTTCAAATATATCTTCTGAATCTTTACATTCTTTGCACCTCGATAAACTACTCTCATGCTGACTTATCCATTGTAAATTTAAAAAGTAAATCTCTGCGCCGTCGCAAATGTCCTGTATTAATTTCACAATTTTTTCATTTTTAGCTTTATTACTATGTTTGTCCAAAATATTGGAATTATCATCCACTAAACCATCTGCATCAGGTCCAAAATATAAAATCAATAATCTACTTTTCTCCCACACTATTTCGAAGTTTCTTTTTCGTAATTCAATATTATCTGACAGAATATAATTATTTACTGCTGAAATGAATTCAGCGGTTAAATTTCTTACATTCTGAATCCACTCTACTCTTGCAGTCCATACAATATTAGCATCAATTTGAATATCATTTCTCTTATTTTCTGCATCTTGCTCGGCCATAGCTATTTCTCTATTTGTTCTATTAGTCACTTCATTGCTTTGTTCTGCTGATTTATTTGACTTATTTGCAGCATGCAATGCTACTCCTGACGATACAAATGATATCACTGCTGCAATTCCTGCCGCAATTATTGTTGCAATTCCATCATCCATTATTTCATCTCTCCTTTTTTATTGCATAGACACATTATACCACATCTAATGTGCCTATGCTATTTTTCTTTACTGATTCTTTCGATATCTTTCGATACGAACTCATCTTATCCACAGTAACCTCCGGATAGAAATACGTCAGAATCGTTGACTTTGGAACACCTGCAGCAAGAGCTTTCTTCACTTCCTCTTTCTGCTCTGGTGTATATGACCAGTGCAGCATTCGGTTTGTGATAGTATCCTCCCACTTAGGCTTTTCCCTCTCTGGATTCCTTACAGGCTTAGCACCAGCACTTCCATTAGAAGAGTTGGCACTTTCTGTAGTATCAGACTTCTGCGACTCATCGACATACTCAAGCTCATTTGCCTGTTCCCTGTCAATCTTTGCTTTCTGCTCTGCTTCATCCTGCATGGAGAATCTTCTGCTTAATTCCGCATCACCAAGCATCATAAACTGCTCATAGGTAAGAGAATCAATATACACATTTTCGCCCTTATCCTTCAGTTTCTCATAATACTTAACTGCTTTATCTGAAAGGATTTCAAATGGCGGACCGATAAGATTATCCGTTCCTCTTATCTGATGAACATATGGTTTTCCCTTGCCATCTGCCGTCTGGTTAAACATCGGATGATTGAATGGTATAAACTTATTATCCATTACTAATTGTATCATATATCACATTTAAATTCATTAATTTTCTGACCAAATGATATATTATCCACAAGGTAGGTGATTGAATGAAGCCATTAAAGAATAAAGTAAGTATTACCCTTGATAAAGATGTCATTGAACGAATAAAGCAACTGGCAAAGGATGATGATAGGTCATTCAGTCAGTATATAAATATGTTATTAAAGGAACATTTGAATAGTATTGATAAAAAGTCCAATGACTAGAAAACTTATTATTTTTATCATGCAAACGATATTTTCTATTTTTATTTGCTCCTTCTATTATCACATCTTCCATTTCTGTTAAAATAGCTCTTGTACGTGCCGGACTCAATCCTATATATTTTGCTATTTCACTTGTTTTTGACCGACCATTTTGACTTAAGTATTCTCTAATTAATAACCGGTTTTCTTCTGTTTTTTCTTGTTTATTTTTTGCATTGGTTTTTATCGCTTGCTTTTATCGCTTGTTTTTATCGCCTGTTTTTTTACAAATTCAAGCGATAAACGAGTTCTATCCGGATTATAAGTCTCTTCAACCATAGGAGTTTTCCATCCTTCATCCTCCCATATCTGGTAAATGTCTGGTATTCCACTCCCAGCTCTTTCGCCTATACCTATTAGATTAAACATTTTCGTCAATGTTTTATTTCTTGGATCAGATATTCCTCCGCGGAGCATCTGCTTCTTACCTGTTCTAATACTCTCTGGATTTTCTATAATTAATGAATCTACTTCTTTTCTTACCACAACACCCTGTGGCAAAAAATAATCTGCATTAACTAACTTTCTAAGTGCAATTGCCTGTCTCTCCACATTTTCTACACTCATCATAGATTTGATGAACAAAAGTCCATTAAGTACTTCTTTACCGTTATAATTTGTCATTTGGCTTTACCTTCCTTTTCATAAATTAGAACATTGTGCTAACATTTTGTGATATGGTGCTCACAAAAAAAGCACACAAAAAAAGCCATCTGACCTTTACATTCAAACGGCTTGTGTATATTTTACGTCTATATTAATTTACAATCCTTAAAAATTTTTTCAATAATCTCATTGATTGCTAAAGATGGATTTTCTTTATAATACTTATATCCCTTGTACTCATAAAGGCAATAACCATTCTCTCTGTTTTTTTTCATTATGTTGTCAGCTCTTTCTATGGCACACCGGACATTATCTAAAGATAGTTGTGCCAAGCATCTTTTAAAATTGGCTTCATGCTTGTATTCATCCATATTTTCAAACTTTTCGCCATATGCCTGATTCAATGGATTAATATAATTTTTTCTATGAGCCTTGGAACCGTTACAAGCGGCTTTATGTAAGATAATCCACAAATCAAAAGTCAGATTTGTATATCCAAACTTATACGAAATCTGTTTACCAAGATTGGCTGCAGCCTTCATATTATCCATCGTCTCAGTAAACTGTTTTACATGAATAGGATCATCGCTTTCGTAATCAGACAGATGCCAAATTTCAGTCTTGTTCGTTGCTGTTAGATTCTTCACTCTCTTTAAAGGATTTTTCTGAATCTGAATATCAAATGATACCTTAAAGTTAGCTTTTTCACATTCATTGATTCTATCCCTTAACCATTCCAGGTACCATTTCTCTGTTTCACCCTCAACTGTAAAGAAATACTTTTTGGTGGATTTTCTCTTAATCATGATTCCACCCCTCTTTCCTGATTCATAATCTCCTCAAAAATCGGAGTAAAATCTATATCCTTAATGGCACCATATTCGCTTACAAAATAATGTTGCATATAATCATCATGCTTTCTGACACCTTTATCCCCGGTAGTTCCAAAATCAGAAAGTGCATAAAGGACACTTAGATGAGTCTCATCATCTCTCTCTACAAACTTTATTTCATCTCTCCTTAATATATTAGAATTAAGGAATATCGGATTATGTGTATTAAAAATCAACTGTGCGTGGTGGATATTGATTTCATCATTATGAAAAATATTAATAATATTCATAAGTGCCATCGGATGAATAGATGCATCAAACTCATCTACTATCAAAGTTCCTCCGGTCAGTATAGCCTTAAGTACCAATGGGAAGATTGTGACAAAGCGAATGGTTCCATAGGACTCAAATAGTTCCGCCGCCATCGTTGCAATCTTTTTATTCTTCTCATCCTTAAAAATAGAGCATAACTTGGCCCCTGTATCATCATCCCCTACAACATAACCTATCGCATTGGAATTGATACCGAAAAGTTCTGCTGCTCTATTGGTTGTCTTCTCAATATATACAGTCGGTTTCTGCGGATCCGCAAATCTCTTAATCAACTGTAATGAATCTGCTCTGCAAATAACCATAAACTTATTTGCAAACCATCCAGATATTATTTTTACAAGATTCTGTGAATACAAAAGTTTAAAACCATTCGTAAGAAAAAGTTCTTCTTCATTAAGGCTATTCGTTGCTATCTGATATATTCCATCAGCATTAACATCCGTGGAATCCGACAAATATTTTTTAATTACATTCAAATTTTCCACAACCAGACTTTCTTCTCTATGAAAAATAACGGACTCATTGACACATAAAGTCTCTCTTATAATTCTTCTCTTATGTGTATCTTCAAGAAATTTTCCGATATCAAGTACAAGTTCATAACTGATAAGAAGGTTATTCTCCATAAAAGTAATACCAAATTCTACCGGTTTCGCAGTCTTTAATGTATTATTAGGTATAAGCTCCAATGACTCTGATGCAGGGTTTGGTGAACCCTTTTCTTCAGCATTTCGTATATTTCCTCTAAGGATAATAGAGCGCAATGTATCCATAGCACCAATCACATTTGTCTTACCTGATGCATTCGGTCCATAAATAACAGAAGAACTGAGTCCTTTTATGATTCTCTTCTTAAATTTTATATTACTTAAGCTATAATCGAGCCCTTTCTGTTTTGGGGCTGCTTCCATAGAAAATTCAGCATCTTCCAGAAAAGATTTATAGTTTTTCACTTTGAATTGTAATAGCATTCTCAAAATCCTCCATTCTGCAATTTTTATGCAAAATCATACATTAATCATATCTACATTTTACCAATTTGTCAATAATTTTATTCGCCATTTTGCATTTTTTATTCAAAATAGATACTTTTTTAAGAACATAGTATATTACGTGTACTTTATTCGTTAATGCCCATACTAACAAATAAAATTATCCAATAACCCCAATATACACTTATATGCCAACTCCTTTTTATCCTCCGCCACTAAATTCGTTTTTCTCTTAATATCGTTATCAAAAAACTTCTCATCCGTCCATCCAAGAATATTATCTGTAGATGTCTAGAAAAAATGTGCAAAATTTATAATACCATCAACCGAAGTACCATTTTTGCCAGTTTCAATTCTTGCCAGTGCTTCCCTCGTCATTCCAATAGCATCAGCAAGCTCTTCCTGTGTCATCTCTGCTTTCTTCCTCATTTCCTTAATTCTCTTACCGCTCTCTACAATATCATAATACATAATTGACTCCTTTCTCGGAGCCATCAAAACGATAACAGCGATATTGTATATGAAGTTTTGGCTTTATCTTGTAGTTTGCGAATATCCGTATAAATAGAAAAAGCCCTTTGAGAAAAGGATTTCTCCTCTCTCAAATGGTAAGTTGGCAAACTTGAAGTTTATTGTGATTTATCTGCCTCATCTAAACATAATAATTTGAAATATATCGGATAATGGTCTGACACATTATCCTCATTTATTTCTATCTTAACGTTTTTGCATTGATACTTTTTTGTAAGTTCACTACTATTCTTAATCAATACATGGTCAATTGGTGTTTCATACACAAATCCATTAGATAAAACCGTTCTCCTCGTCATTTGCCCCTTACATATATCCGTATATCCTGATATCAGCTTCCTATAATTATCTCTATTAACTTTAAACATACTATCCTCGCATCTTTTCTTATAATCTCCTGCATTAAAATCTCCCAACATAATATCAGGAAATCCCCATACCTGTAACCACTTAAGCAATTCATTCGCATTATGTGGATGTACACCAATAATAGATAAGTCCAAATCCTTTATTCCAAATGATACACACATATTATTATTTAATTCGTTATTTTTTCGATAAATCAATTCTTCCAAACCCATTTTCTTTGCTAAAACAACGGTCATCTTAATTTGACTTTTAGAAGAAATATTATATAACATAACATATTTATCATCAGGGAAAAACTCAAAAAATTCACTAAACAATATGTGCTCATTAAATCCATCAATATTGCACTTGAAAGGAATCTCTTGCAGTATAGCAACTGCCTCATTTTTTGAGTCCAAGAACTCTTTCACTTTGTTAATAACAATCTTAAACGTCAGCATATCAATCTTTTTAACAACTTGTTCCTCATTTAGACTATTTCCCATTTCATACAATTGCGTATTCCATGTTAGAAAATTAATTTCTCGCACTTTTTTATCACACCACAAAATTCAAATTTCCATCCCCATAACTTGGACTTTATCGCCTATTTTCACACTACTATTTCTCTGCCCAAATGATCTGTAAATTCTTTATTTCAAGCTGATTATTACCTACCAACATATATCCTCTTTTTTTCAATACTGCAATAAGTGTCTCCATAAAAAAGCCATGCGTTACCAAAACGCAATCTCCCTTTTCACTTTCGCATAAATCTATCGCTTTATTCGCTCTCTGTAGTGTATCCTTTCTTTTTTCTAATTGGCAGGCACTACCTATATACCATTGCAATCTGCCTAGAACATTCCATATCCATAGAGGTAGTCTCTTTTTTGTATCCATGAATGATTTCAATGGGACTTCACCAATTTCCAGCACTTCATAATATTTCTTATTAGGAAACAGAATTCGGGCAGTATTTGCACTTCGTAACAACTTACTTACATAGATTCTATCAGCCTGTTCATCTAATGGAATAATATTAATACTTTCTAAATCACTTCTATCATATTCTGCACAAGCCTTATCAAAATCTTCTGAAAAACACATTTTAGGCCATTTCATATTCACTTTTCCATGCCGAACTATCATTATTTTCAATTGCCAACACTCCTCAAAATTCAAAGTTTCTGTTCCCTACAAATTTAAATTTAGTTCAACTGTTTTCGTATTTTCTTTTGTTCATCATCACTCAATGTATCCATAAAAATACAATACTCATTTGGATAACCACCAACAAATATCATTCCCGGCATTTCAATCTGTTCAGGACTAAGAATCCACAAAACCTCTTTACCATGAAAATCTTTTACATATCTTAATTTTTGCCCTTTATACTTCACTACCATTATAATATAACCTCTAACTAGAAAATCAGAAGTTATTGTTCTCTTTATTGTAAAAAAACAACCAATTCTGACAAAATCTTTCTAAAAATAAAACAAATCTTCAAATTTCTTTTCCAAAGCAACACACAATAATAATGCTAGCTTTGCAGTAGGATTAAATTGCCCCGTCTCAATCGAACTAATTGTATTACGAGATACACCTACCAAATCAGCCAAGGCAGCCTGTGATAATTTTTTTTCAGTGCGAACTTCTTTAATATTATTTTTCAATTCAAGTGAATCATTCATAATTAATGCCCCATGCAAAATCTAACAATTGCCATAATCATTATTGCAAACATAATAACTGATATAATCAAATGTTCTATATTTCTTGTCTTAATAAATCGATATGTCATTGCTGCACACACCGAACCACTAACAGTTGCACACAAGTCCATCATAGGTAAACCTTGTTCTGATCGAATAAATGAAAATACAGATGCCATAATCACCATAACAATATATGACCACATCATAGACTTATCTTTTACTTGAAGTTCTCTTTCATCCAATTTTTCATCCTGTGCTCTTTTTAAAATTTCTTTTCTTTCCATAATCCAATCTTCTTTGCCAAGTTTTATTTGCAATCTAAGTATAACATTGCCAAGTACACTTGTCAAGTTCTTTGTCAAGTTTTATTTCAACAAAAGGTAGACTTTATCAAGTCTACCTTTCCTCGTTCAAAGAATAATCGAATTTTACCACCCTACAAATTGCGATTTGTATTTCTGTTTGTTTTAAAAATGGGCAATTCCTTTCAGGACTGCCCATTCATTTATCACTCCAAAATCCAACGGCTTTGCCGTTGCCGTGCTTCGCACTCCTTGATTTTGTCGTTGTCACATCAGGTGAAAACAAATACTCGCTTTGCTCGTGCTTGTTTTCCTGCTGATGTTCCAAATTATGCGATTTTTTCTTGCTTGCACTTAATTTTGCATCAATTGATGTAAATTTGATGTAAATCGCTGTTTTTTCAGTTTTTTATCAAATGAAGTACGTCCCATCTATTTGGTAAAACGGTACATCTTTACATCACGTCGGCTGGCGTCTCCGTGCGTTTTTCGCCTTATGTCGGTGTTCGCAAGCGCACACCGCCGCAAGGCTCAGTTTCTCATCTTAATAGAGCTTTGCTCCGGCAGGAATATGGTCATCTACCATCAAAAGATGAAGTTCTTCATCCTCTGAATCCTTGAGGTTGTTTACTGCTGAAAGGAGCATACCGCAAGACTCAATTCCCATCATTGCTCTAGGTGGGAGGTTTGTGATATCGATAAGCGTCTTTCCGACTAACTCTTCCGGTTCATAAAAGCTATGGATCTGATTATTGTTTGTCGTAATAATCTGTTCTTTTCTCATGTCGTTTATCTCCTTTTCGATAAAAAATAAGCCAGCAGGGATAATCCCTAACTGGCTGTTAAAAGTAACTCTATATAATCAGGCAATGCCTGTTGTAATGATTAAATCGGGCTTTCCCCGATGTGGTATGCTTCAACCACCTTTCAAGGCGCAAAAAAAGCACCTTAACCATATCATTGGCTAAAGTGCTTGTATTAGTTTGATATTAAATTGTTGTGAATCAGACAAACTTGAAGTTGTCGAGTTCTTTTCCGTTACAATTCTTTCATCATGCACAATGATTCTGGCATTGAAACATAAGGACCATAATTTTCCATTTTATTAAATCCTACTTTTCGATATACATGACACGATTCTTGTAGCAATTCTCCAGTTTCAAGGATCAATTTCCTATATCCTAGTTCTTTCGCCCACTCGATTAATTCAAGAACTAGCTTGGTTCCTATTCCTTTTCCCTGGAATTCGCCTCTGACAAACAATCTTTTCAACTCGGTTGCATTGTCGATATCACCATACTGATATTCTCTAATTGCTCCAGCACCAGCGGCTTTTCCATCAATATACACAACTACAACCTCTTTTATCTCATCAAGCTGATTATACTGTTTATATTTATCTCTCTTAATAACTCTTCCTACTCGCCTATCTAAATCCATATCTAATAACTGACAGTTCTCAATAAAGTCTTCATTTGTCCCAGAACATCTAATAAATTCAATATCAGCCATATATAAACACCTCCTAGTGAAGAAAATTGGATTTTACTAAATCAACAAATTCCGATTTCTCAGTTTCAAAAATTAGAATTTGAGCAAAAGCCCAAGGGACTAATGTCCCCTATGCTTTTCTCTTTTCTTTTGCTGTTTCAGTTCAAACATTCGCAGTTCGTCCGCTTCTTTCTTCTCACGGCTCCTCACTTTACGCTCCTGTTTATTCTGTTCCTGCTGTAATTTCAATGCCTGCTGCGATTTTGTGCCGATGCCTGTTTCCTGCATCTGTTTTTTCGCTTCACGTTGCATCCTTTTGGGATTTCTTTTTATATCTTTTACAACAGTTTCAACAGCCGGACTGAATTTCAAACTAAAATAGTATTTTTGAATATATTCCTGCACTTCGTAATCCTTTGGTTCTGCACCAAATGTTACCTTCGCCACAGATAGTTTACCATCTTCAATACGTTCAAATACACCTACCCAAAATGGTTCTTCAAAATATACTGTCAGTTTTCCACTTGCTTTGTCCATAAGAATCCCTCCTAAAATGAATTGAACAAAGAATGGACAACCCGGAGGGGCAGGTTACTTACCCTATTTGCATAGGACGGCTGGGCTACCTACCAGCTCTAGAACATTTTTAATGTACATTGCGTTTTTATCTTTGTATTTATAATCAAGCCATGTGGCACGATTAACTTATTCGGTCAATTCCGATTTGCAAAACACATTCTTTTTACATAGACACAGTATACCACATTTCCTGTGCCTATGCGATATCATTTAATGCGTCTTCCGATATGAACTCATCTTCTCTACTGTGACTTCCGGATAAAAGTAAGTAAGAATTGTTGCTTTGGGGACGCCTGCGGCAAGTGCTTTTTTCACCTCTTCTTCCTGCTCCAGTGTATATGACTAGTGCAGCATTCGATTTGTGATGGTATCCTCCCATTTAGGCTTTTCCCTCTCAGGATTCCTTACAGGCTTAGCACCAGCACTTCCATTAGAAGCGTTGGCACTTTCTGCAGCATCAGACTTCTGCGATTCATCGACATACTCAAACTCATTTGCCTGCTCCCTGTCAATCTTTGCCTTCTGTTCTGCTTCATCCTGCATGGAGAATCTTCTGCTTAATTCCGCATCACCAGGCATCATAAATTGCTCATAGGTAAGAGTGTCTATATACACATTCTCACCTTTATCTTTCAGCTTTTCATAATACTTAAGAGGTCATTGAAGCAGCAACCAATGAGGCTGGAAAAGAGGTAATAAAGCTGTTAGGCGGAGTAATATCCGGGATGAATGTTGGTCAGCCGGTAATAATGCAGGCAGCCAATAGTGAAG
>ENA-OYZG01000290-OYZG01000290.1-human-gut-metagenome-genome-assembly--contig:-NODE-290-length-15190-cov-5.731021_pt1 | contig 15190 bp, 20 predicted proteins | sample MGYA00244071_ERZ653466 | MGnify/ENA primary metagenome ERZ653466 (study PRJEB26926, sample SAMN06165150) | human gut metagenome | biome: ENVO:00009003; feature: ENVO:2100002; material: ENVO:00002003...
GCGTGATGCCCGTGGGCGGCGTCAAGGAGAAGATTCTGGCCGCCAAGCGTGCCGGCATCACCGAGCTGATTCTCTCGGAGGACAACCGCAAGGACATCGCCGAAATCAAGCCCGAGTACATCGCCGGGCTGACGTTCCACTACGTGCGGACGAACGACGACGTGCTGCGGCTGGCGCTCGAGCCGGCGGCTGCGTCCGAAGGCAGATAGACCATCGCAGTGAAATGAATATCGAGGAGTTCCGGGCTTTCTGCCTCTCGCTTCCGGGCGTGCACGACGACTTCCCGTTCCGTAAGGCTACGTCGGAGTATGACCGCAATCTGCTGGTTTCCTATGTCGGGGACAAATGGTTTTGCTTCGTTAATGCCGTGGCGCTCGACTTCTGTACGCTGCGGTGTGACGAAGAGGAGATTCCCCGGCTGAGGACCCTTTACGAGGGTGCCTTCCCGGGATGGCACATGAACAAGAAGCATTGGATAAGCCTGCGCTTCGAGAGTGATATCCCGGGACGGGTGTTGCTCGAACTGGTGCGAAAATCGTACGAACTGGCCCTGGCGAAGCTGCCGCAGCGGCAGCGGATGCCGCCCCGGGCGGCGATGTCCTTCAGCTCCGACAGCACCTCATACATAATAATGTTGTCGGTGAAGGCCTCCGGGTCCTCCGCCTTCTCCTTGGCGGCCCGGACGGCCAGCTGCTCCATCTGGGCGGACACCTGGTCCTCCTGGCCCACATAGCAGCAGATCTGCCTGGTTTTGGGGCAGGCCAGGCCGATGCCCCGGCCCCGCAGCACCGCGTCGGCGCTGCACTCGGCCTGGTGCGTTTCGCCGCACAGGCCGCAGGGCACCCACAGGCGGAAGCGGGAGCCGTCGGTCTCGATGAGCATGTCGGACTGGCCGCAGGGGCACTCGATATGGGCGGCGGCCGCCGCCAGGGAAAAGGCGCTGCGCCGGGCCATGACCGCCCGTCCGCATTTGGGGCAGATATAGCCGAAGCTCCTGGTTTCTTCCATGATGATCCCTCGCTTTATAGTAGTCTCCTCAGTGTACCACACCCCCGGTTTTCCGTCAACCAACTGCGCCGCCGGATAGCCCGTGCAGGCTGGGTTCATAATAAATGCTGGGGCCAGGCGGATGCCTGGCCCCAGCATTTATTTTATTACAGAAGCTGAAATCATGACGCAAGCCGGTTCCGGAAATAGGGAATTTTCGGCAGCTGCTTCACCAGCAGCACCCCCAGCACCAGGCAGGCGATGGCCTCCCCCAGGCCCACGGTCAGGGCGTTGAGCCCATAGGCCGGCCAGAAGGCGGCGGAAGTGCCTGCCGTCTCATAGGCCAGCACGGCCCCCACCAGCACCATGTTGCACACCACCGGCGGCAGGGCCGCGGTCCAGGGACTGCGGCACCGGGCGGTCAGCAGGGCGGCGATCAGGGTGGACAGTGATCCCACCACGATGTCCAGGGCCCCATAGGGGCTGAACAGGTTGGCGATCAGGCACCCCACCCCCAGGCCCCAGGCGGTTTCCGGGAACAGGAACGGCAGCAGGCACAGCGCCTCGGAGAATCGCACCTGGATGGGGCCGAAGGTCAGGCCGAACACCGCCCCCAGCAGGGACAGCGCGGCGTAGGCGGCCGCCGTCATGGCGGCCAGGGTCAGCTTTTGCGTGTTTTTGTGTTTCATGTGGTACCTCCCATGTTTTGTTTAGAGAACGGCCCCGCCGGGCCGAACGAACGCCTTGCGGCGCTTGGACAGGTCGGGTCCCTGTCGCCAGAGAGTATACCACATATCGTTGAAAATGGGGAGAGGGAAATGCCCCGGGACCCATAACAGACCCCGGGGCATTTTTCAGCAGTAGGTCACCCGCAGACGGGGACAGCGGGTCCGCAGGTCCTCCAGCACCTGGCGCAGGGGTTCGGCATATGCCCACAGGTCCGGCGGCAGGGCATCCAGGCCACGAACCACGATGTGACGGTCATCCGCCACCCAGAACAGGTCCGTCAGACAGTCCCACATGGCATCCCAGTTTTCCCCGTAGTGGGCCGGGAAACCGAAGGCCCGCCGGATGGCGTCCTGCACCATCCCCCAGTCCCGGCAGGACGTCAGGTCCAGAAGAATGCCGCCCTCCGGCATCGGTGTATAGGCGTGAGGATCCATATTTACGCCGCCGGGACGATGACCCGCAGGGCACCGGTGGTCAGGCCCTGGCTGTCGGTAAGGGCGATGTTGGCATCGCCCCGGTCATAGCACTGGGCCAGCACCAGCAGGCTCCCCTGGGGCAGCTGAGCCGCCGAGCCGTCGGGGTTCAGGCAGGGGACGCCTCCGTCTGCCGCCACGGCGGCCTCATACTCCGAGGCATGATAGGTCAGCTGATAGTACAGGGGCTGGCCGGTTTTCTGGCTGGTCCACAGGTCCGCGCTGTCCACGGCCTTCACGGTCTCGACAAACCGCTGCACCGACAGCATAGCCGCCACGGTTTCCGAATCCATAGGCAGGGGCCGGTGCTGGTCCTGGGCGGTGACGGTGAAGCCGCTGCCGCTGCGCTGGACGGATACATGTACATCGGCCCAACTGTTCAGAGAATACGTCTCCTCCTGGAGGGACCAGACCGTCATCTCCAGGGAGGTCAGGCTGCCGGTCTCGGAGTACCGGGCCCGCAGGGTCCGCAGGGCCATGCGGTTGTCGATGGCTCCCACAGCGGCATAGATCTGGTCCAGCAGGGCGTCATAGTCCGTGGGCCGCTGCTCCCGGGGGATGGCCACCCGGGTGCACTCGGACAGGTCCAGGGCCACCCGATAGCACTTCTCCGTGTCGGTGGCCAGGGGGCAGTACACCGCCCCGTCGTCGATAAACCCGATGGAAAGCCCCGACAGCCCCGGCTCCGTGAGGGTCTGGCGCTGGGTGGGGTCCTTCAGGTCCACGGCCACCATGCTGCCGCCATGGACATAGTACAGCTTCCCGGCGATGATGGTCAGGGGCTGGGGATAGCTGCCCATCTCCGCCACCACCTCCTCCGTGCCGTCGTCGTGGCGATAGCTGACGGAATAGGTGGTTCCGTCGTCGGACAGGAAGAAGTTATCCACGTTCCACTGCTCCTTCTTCCCGCAGCCGGGCAGCAGGGTCGCCAGCAGCATCAGGGCCAGAAGCCCCGCAGTCAGTCGTTTCATGTCAGTCCACCTTTCCCCGGGCCCGGAGGACGTCGTCGGCGGTGATGGTCATCAGGTCCTCCCGGGTGATCTTTTCCATGGCGGCCAGGCGGTTGTTCTGGGCCACCAGAACGTGCTCAAACAGGTTGCGGACGCCCCGGGCGTTGCCGAAGCTGTCGTCCGCCGATTCCTCGGCGATATAGTCCCGGATCAGGGGCCGGGCCTCCTCCGTCAGCTGATAGCAGCCCTTTTTGCACTGCATCCGGAAGATCTCCACCATCTCGTCGGTGGTATAGTCGTCAAACAGCAGGAAGCGGTTGAACCGGGATTCCAGGCCGGGGTTGGAGTGGATGAACCGGTCCATCAGGTCCGTGTACCCCGCCACGATTACCACCAGGTCGTCCCGGTGGTCCTCCATGGCCTTGAGGATGGTGTCGATGGCCTCCTGGCCGAAGTCGTTTTCCGACCGGCCGTTCAGGGCGTAGGCCTCGTCGATGAACAGCACGCCGCCCATGGCCTTTTCGATGACCTTCTGGGTCTTGATAGCCGTCTGGCCCACATAGCCCGCCACCAGGCCGCTGCGGTCCACCTCCACCAGCTGGCCCCGGGACAAAATGTCGAGACTGCGGTAGATCCGGGCCATCATCCGGGCCATCATGGTCTTGCCGGTGCCGGGGTTGCCGGTGAACACCAGGTGCAGGGACATATCCGTGGTGGGCAGGTCGTGCTGCCGCCGCAGCTGATACACCGAGGCCATGTTGATGAGGTTGTGGACCTCCTCCTTGACGGTTTGCAGACCGATGTAGCCGTCCAGCTCCGCCAGCAGGTCCTTCATGTCCTCCTTGGGCAGAGGCTCCGGGGCCTCCGACGGCTGCTCCGGGCCGCCGGACTTCTTCTCCGGGGCCTTGCCGGGGGTCTTGGGGCCCGCCTTCTCCCCGGGCTTTTCCGCCGGGGACAGGGGCGTGCCCCAGAAATCGCTGTTGACGCTGCGCAGGTTCCGCTCCGTCATGGAGCGGATCACGTCCAGCTGCTGGAGGATGATCTCGTCTTTTTTATCCATTATCCGCGCTCCTTCCGTGGGATAGCTTTACATGGCTCATGGCCCGCAGCAGCAGGGCCGACACGAAGCCCGTCAGGGCTCCGGTAAACAGGGACACCGCCAAAAGAAACGGCAGGTAGCCCAGGACGGCGGTGTTCCCCAGGGTGATCAGGGCCGCGGCCATCTGACCGATGTTGTGGGCCGCCGCGCCGCCGATGGACACGCCGTATACCGACAGGCCCCGCAGCCGGGTCAGGGCCATCATTACCAGCATAGCCAGCACGCCGCCCAGCAGGGAAAACAGCAGGGCCGAGGCGTTGCCGGCAAAGAGACTGCCCAGCAGGCACCGGGCCACCAGAATGCACAGGGCCGGAGCGGCCCCCAACTGATACAGGGCAAACACCGTGACGATATTGGCAAGGCCCAGCTTCACCCCCGGCAGGGGAATGAACAGCGTCACGGGAAACAGGTTTTCCAGGGTGCTCAGGCCCAGAGCCAGGGCCGTCAGCATCGCGCACATGGCCACCTGGCGGGTAGATATCTTCATGCCGCCCCTCCTATCCCAGCACCGCGTCGGGGCCGCCACCACCGCCGGTAAGCTGCACCACCACCTGCTCCGGCAGGCAGACAATGCTCTGTCCTGCCCGGGTGATGGTGCCGGTGTGGACGCAGTCCTGGCCCGGGCAGTCGCTCTCCGCCACCCGGACGCCGTCTCTGTCCAGGAGGATGGTCAGGTGATAGTCTCCCTCCACGGTGACGGTCATCTCCTCTGTAAGGCGGTCCAGCTCCACGGTCTGTACCACCTGCCCCCGGTGGACAATGGCGGCAGTCAGCGGACCGGACCGGGCCAGGCCGCCGTAATACCACGCCGCCGTGAAAATGGCCAGGGCCGCCACAATGGCCGCCGCCAGTCCGTCCCACCAGGTGGGCCGGAGCTCAGGGCTCGATGGACGCATACGCATAGCCGCTGCCCTCGGTTTCCGTCAGTTTATCCGCCAGGCCCGGGGTATACAGGACCTGCCCGTCCTTTGTGATGAGCACCATATCAAAGCCGCCGTTCTGCCGCCAGAAATCCTGGGCGGCCTCCCAGCCCATCACATAAAGAGCCGTGGAATAGGCGTCGGCCATGGTGCCGTTATCCGCCACAATGGTGACGGACAGCAGGTCCCCCTGCACCGGCCAGCCGGTCTTGGGGTCCAGAATGTGCTGATACACCGTTCCGTCCGGGCCGGTGAAATACCGCTGATAGCCGCCGGAGGTGACGGCGAAGGCGTCGGTCAGGGCGAGCATTGCGGCATAGCCGTCCTGCTCCGGGTGCTGCACCGCCACGCTCCAGGCAGCGCCCCCGGGCTTTGTTCCTCGGGCGTACACGTTGCCCCCCAGGCTCACCAGGGCACTGTCTACCCCGTATTGGGCGAAGATGTCCGCCAGCCGGTCGGAGGCGTAGCCCTTGGCGATGCCGCCCAGGTCCATGGCGCAGCCCTCATCCAGGGTGACGCGGGTACCCTCCAGGGTCACGTGCTCCGTCCCCACCAGGGGGAGCAGGGCGTCGATCTCCGTCTGCTGCGGCACCCGGGGGCTGTCGGTGGTGATGCCCCAAAGGGTCACAAGCGGGGCAACGGTGGGGTCAAAGGCCCCGCCGGTGGCCTTGCTCAGGGTCAGGGCGGCGGAGATCAGGTCCGCCGTCTCCTGGGACACATCGGCTCTGTCCCGGGCGTTCAGGGTATAGATCTCGCTTCCCTCCCGGGTCCGGGACAGGGCCCCGTCCAGGCGGTTCAGCTCCTGACCGCAGGCGGCCAGGGCCTCCGAAGCCTTGTCTCCGTAGGCGGCCAGGGTCATATAGGTGTCCATGGCGAACAGGCTCAGCTGTTCCGGCTCCGATTGGACGCCGCAGCCGGAAAGGCACAGCAGAAGCGCCGCCAGCACGGCGCAGCATACACGCTTCATAGCTCCCGCCTGCCTTCCAGGGCACGCATCAGCGTGGCGTCGTCGGCAAATTCCAGGTGCCCCCCCACGGGGATGCCGTAGGCCAGGCGGGTGACCTTTACCCCGAAGGGCTTTAAGAGCCTTGCCAGGTACATGGCGGTGGTCTCCCCCTCGGTGTCGGGATTGGTAGCCATGATGACCTCCTGAATGCCGCCCTGGGCCACCCGGTCCACCAGGGACTTGATCTGCAGATCGTCGGGGCCCACATGGTTCATGGGGGACAGCACCCCGTGCAGCACATGGTACCGGCCGTTATACTCCCGGCTGCGCTCGATGGCCACCACGTCCCGGGGGTCCGCCACCACGCAGATGGTGCTCTCGTCCCGCTTGGGCGAGGCGCAGATGGGGCACAGGCCCCCGCTGGTGAGGTTCTGGCACACGGGACACAGGGTCACGCTGCGCTTGGCCTCCAGAATGGCGTCGGCAAAGGCCCGGGCCTGGTCCTGGGGCAGGTTCAGCACATGAAAGGCCAGCCGCTGAGCGGACTTGGAGCCGATGCCCGGCAGCCGGGCGAACTGCTCCACCAGATTTTCAAGAGGGGCGGGAAAAAATTCCATAGTATCTTCCTTTTCAAGTGAAATCGGGCCGCATCAGCCCCGAAGCTCCCGGATGCGGGCGGGAATGTCCACCGCCTTGTACACGGCGGACCCGGCCACCAGGACGTTTGCGCCGCTGGCCACGCAGATCTTGCAGGTACTGGGGTCCACGCCGCCGTCCACCTCCAGCTCGCAGCCGGGGTTCATGGCGTCGATATACCGGCGGATCTCCTGCACCTTGGGCATCATGTCGGCCATGAACTTCTGGCCGCCGAAGCCCGGCTCCACCGTCATCACCAGGATCATCTCCACCCGGTCAATAAAGGGCAGCACGGCACTGGCAGGGGTCCTGGGCTTCACCACCACGCCGGCCTTCTTGCCCTTGGCGTGGATTTTGTCGATGGCGGCCAGGATGTTCTCCTGGGTGTCGGCCTCCACATGGCAGGTGACGATGTCCGCCCCGGCGTCGCAGAACTGGTCCACATAGCGCACCGGCTCCTGAATCATCAGATGCACGTCCAGGGGCAGGTCCGTCACCGGACGGATGCACTTCACCACCGGGATGCCGATGGAGATGTTGGGCACGAACAGGCCGTCCATCACGTCCACGTGGACGTAATCCGCGGTGGAGATGGCCTGAATGTCCCGGGCCAGATACGCAAAGTCCGCAGACAGGATAGAGGGGGAAATTTTGATCATGAGAATCGGTCCTTTCAATCAGCAGGGTGACGGGGCGGCGGCAGACGGCATAGGATGGCTCAAGCGGCCCGGGACCGGAAGCTCTCCGGCCAGTCCGGCGCAGCCCTCCCGCCCCGCAGGAGACGCCGGCCGCCGCTTTTCAGATAGGGGGCCGGCGGTTCGCCGGCCCTCAATTGGGCAAAAGAATACACATACATTATACCAATCCCCCCGGCAGATTGCAACGAGGAAAAGGGCCGATTCCCCGGTCCCAGAGGCCTGCGGCGGAAAAAATCATGTCCATTCTGTGAATTTTGCAAAGAAAGGCTTTACGTTTGCGGCAGATTCCTGTAGAATAAGTGCGTCCTTTTCCGGAAGGACCTCATTTTTTTGCAGAACGAGGCGCTCGTATGAATTTCTTCCAAAAAATTGGCAACTCCCTGGCCCGGTTCATGTATGGGCGCAACGGCGTGGACCAGCTGGGGTTCGTGACCCTCTGGGCGGCCATTATTCTGGACGTGGTCAACCTCTTTGTCCGGAACCAGGTGGCCTACAGCATTCTGTCGGCGGTGGCCATGGTGCTGACCATTTGGATGGTGTTTCGCATGTTTTCCAAGAACCTGTCCAAGCGCCGGGCAGAAAACGCGGCTTATATGAACAAGGTGGTCTATCCCCTGCGGCAGGCCCTGTCCCGCAGCCGGGACAAGGAGCACAAGTATTTCACCTGCCCCAACTGCCGCACGGTGTGCCGGGTACCCCGGGGCAAGGGCCGCATCGTCATCACCTGCCCCAAGTGCGGCGCGGAAATCCACGGCAAAAGCTGACAGCAAGAAAATATCAACTCCCGGCGTGGGTGCCCCGCGCCGGGAGTTTTTTTGCTCTGCCGCTTATCCGATCCACTCCACCCGGCAGGCCTCCCGCAGCATCTCATCGGAGGCTGCTTTGTTCTCGGCATAGGCGTCGGGCCCGGCCTCATAGTCGGCGGTGATGGCCTCCAGCTCCCGGGAAAGCCGGCCATAGCCGTCGGAAACCGTCAGCTTCCCGCCTCTGATGCGGGTGATCCTGTCCCGGGCGTCGGGCCACTCCCCGGTGTCCGGGCCGCTTTCCAGAATCGTCCGGTTCCGGCCCAGGGAGGCGATGAGCCAGGCTTCGTAGCGGGCTGGTGCATAGCCCGCCGCCTCCAGCGGGGCGGACCGCTCCAGCCGCACCGCGTATCCCACGGACGGGTGCTTTTCCTGGACGTCCCGCACCAGTTGGCACACCTCCCGGAAAACCCGGTCCTCGGCCTGCCGGACCTCCGCCGCGCTGACGGTTCCTTCGGCGGGCCGGGATTTTCGGGCCGGTGTCTTGGGGGCGGGCCGCTCCGGAGCGCTCTCCTCCGGCTCCTTTTGGGGCAGGGCCCGCCGGATCAGGCAGTACCCCACCAGGCAGAAAACCACCGACAGCCCCGCCTGCGTCAGGATCGACCGGCGGGTCATGGCCCCCTGCCGGACGGACTTCTCCGGCGCGTCGGGGTCATACCGGACGGTCAGGGTCTCCCCGAAACCGTAGCGCAAGCGCACCCGGTGCAGCTTCCCGGTGTAAACGTTGCCCCGGGCCTCGTACTGGTAGGTGATGTTGTATTCTTTTCCGTTTTCGGCCACGTCGATCACCGTCGCCGTGGTGACCGGCCAGTTCCTTTGCCGCACATAGACGGTGACATTGCTGACCAGGCTATAGACCGTGACGCAGAGAAAGATCACCGCCGCCGCAAACAGCACGGGATTAAAGCCCTTGAACCTCTTCATAGCTCCTCCAATTACTTTGACATTAGGATTTGTAGGTCTGCAGTGGTAAATTTCCCGCTTTCTTATTTGCCCCAGTAGCCCACAGATTCCAGAAACGCAAGCACATCGGCCTTGTCCTCCTGCGTGGTAAATACATAAAGCATCATCCTGCCGCTACGGATCTTTGCTGCGAAATTCGTGGGGCTGTCAACGGCATAGACCTGACGAGCAGCGGTATTGCTCTCCGTCACCTCACCGGTGATTGGGAGGGTCGCAGCAGCATAGATGCGGCGGCAGCCGTCTGCGGAATCCAGCCTACAGAAGTCTAACCGCAAGGAGTCCTCATGCACGGAAACAGAGCGGATCAACATGGACCCGACGCCCCATCTCTGGCGAACGTCCTCCGTGGAGTCCACAGCGGTGTAGCCGGTCGCCACTGCGGCATTGCGGAACTCATCCAAGTCCGCAGCTCCCGACGTAAGGAAAAATTTCACGAAAAGGATAACGGCAACGAACGCAAGAAGCCAAGCCGCAAGTCGGGGAACCCACTGCTTTGCCGGGATCTTTGCAATGGCCGTTGAATCAAACCCTATATCTGTCTTCGGGACCGATTCCTTCGGCTCCTCAGTGTGCTTCTTTCGCAGGAGATTGCGAAACAGCTCCACCCCCCCAGAGAGGAAAAAGCCCACCACTGCGATGGCCGTTCCCAAAATCAGAAGTACCACCAGATCACGGGTATTGGGAGAGAGAATCGCCGTGTTCTCTTCCGGCATTTCCGGGTCGTATTTCACGGTAATGGTATCACCGACCAGGCGGGGTGATGACATACGTCCTGTGCTGCCCGTATAGGTTTTCCCGTCCACGACATACTCATATGTCATGATGTAGTAGGTAATGTGGCTGTTATGTAGTGACGAGGAACTGCCTTCTTCGCTGGAGACATCTGTGACCGTGGCCGATGTAGTGATCCAGTCCTTCTGGCGGGATTGATCAACATAGTTGCCGATTCCGTCGACAATCAGGCCGATGCCCACGATTAGCATCACTAAGCCCATGATTCGGAAATAAAGCGAAAATTTTCTATCTTGTTTTCTCCACATTCCTAATTCTTATGCCTCCTTGCTTCGCTCCATCAGCACCTCTATTTCCCGCTGAAACAGAGCCTTATCATACAGAATCTTATGCTTCGTACCAGTGGAGCCTGTGCTCCTCCATCAGATAGAAATCACAAAAAATACCATCAGGTTATAGAAAAAGTGCATCCCGGCGCAGACGTAAAAGGCGTTGTCCCGGCGGATTATCTGCCGGACCAGCAGGGCGGCCAGCCGGAAGGCAAAGGCGATGACCACCTGCTTCACGCTGCCGTTCATCGCCCAGTGTACCCCGGCAAACAGCGCGGCCGCAGCCGCCATGCTCCACACGGCCTTCCCTCTGAACAGCCGCATCAGGGTATCGTACAGGTAGTAGTTGAAATACGCCTCCTCAGCCAATGCAACGATCATCTGCACCAGGATGAAGCCGGCGGCATTCTGTATGCCCAGCCGGGGAAACAGCGAAATGTCCTCGAACAGCATGGCGACGCCCGCGAAAACCATCGCCAGCAGGCACCCCAGCCCCAGTCCCGTCAGAACCTGCCGGACCACGTTGGCGGCGGTCCGCTTCAGCCTGAAGAGGTCCGTGTCAAAGTCCCGGCGCATATAGGCGGCGCTCAGCCCCAGCACAAGGCCGTTGAAGGCCATGTAAAACAGGTTAGGCAGGTTGGCCGCGCGGCTTGTGAGAAAAAGCGCGGACAGATAGACCAGCAGGAGCACCGCATGGTGCGGCAGGCAGTGTTTTGGCAGTGCTTTCATGTTCCCTTACCTCCGCAGATAGCCGGTCTCCGCCAGAATTTCGTTGATCTCCGTCAGAGAATCCGGCGAACAGGCATAAATCAGCGTGTCACCCCGGAACAGCACCAGATAGTACACGCCGTCCGCCACTATGGTGAACATCTTGCCGCCGCCTGAGAGGGCGGTCTCGTGGCTTTCCCGCGCCCTGGGCTCCAGGTCCGGGGCCGTCTCATAGGATATCTGGTTATACACCAGGTCCACCGTTTTATCGTCGGCGTAGCGATAGCACTCCACCCGACTGCCGCCCTTTGCCCCGGCGATGGCCCGGGTGAGCTTGTTCCGGTCGATCCGCCCATAGGTCAGGGATACGTCCGCCGTTTCGTACCCCTTTTCCTGCAGAATCTGCGCAAAATGCACCGGGTCCGGCGTCTCCGTCCGCCCGGAGGCCGCGCCGCTTCCAAAGATATACAGGACCGCCAGAAGGACGCCCACCGGCACGGCGACACGAGCCGCCGTTTTTCCCAGGTGCGCCCGGCTGTATGCCCGCTCCGTCTGGTGCTTTTCCCGGAGCTTCTCCGCCGCAACGGGGTCCAGGGGATGGATTCGCCTGTAGAGTGCGCCCCCGGCGGCCAGAACCAGGTTGACGGCAAGCAGGATGCAGTTGCCGGTCATGGCGAAGGACACCCGGTCCGGGCTGGCATACACCCGGGCCAAGAGGTACATGGCCGCCACGCTGGGGAGGACCGCCGCCACGTGCATCCGCATAAAGCAGATGGACTTTTCCGGGTTGGCGCTGTACTCGTTGAAGAAGTGGACGTAGTACCACCAGTTCCGCTTTCTTCTAACGGACGACGCACTGATGCCGGAGGTGGTTTTCAGGAATTCCATATAGGTCATCCCGGTCAGATGCACGGCCTCCTGGGTCATCCAGTGGGTGCAGAGCAGGTTGACCGGCACCAGGAGAATGGAAAACAGGATACAGATCGTCTGGGTATTCACGATAGATCACGCCTTTCTTATGCAAAGATTATAAAAAAAGCAGCCTTGAAAGTCAAGGCTTTCTCACGGAGCGGAACGTACCGCGCCTTCCAAAAAAAGCGGCAAAAAGCTGTGCCATTTCTGACACAGCTTTTTGCCGTATTTGGGGGGTAAAAATGCGATATAAGGGTGATTTCACACGCGGCTTTTTCAAGGGCTTTTTCCTCCGGCAGGCCGTCATCTGCGGCAGATGCTTCTGGACGATTTCCCCCACCATGACGCCGACAAGTGAAAGCAGAACAAAAAATGGTCCCCGCCGAAGCGGGGACCGTTTTTAACATGCATCGTTTCAGCCCATGCGCCGGGCGGCGATATAGTGGGCGGAGTAGTAGGGATTGCCGTTCAGCGCCGTCAGCAGGACGCCGCCGCTGCCATAGGTAGAAGCGTGGACAAACTGGTCGTTGCCCACATAGATACCGCAGTGGGAGGCGGTGCTGGAGGAATAGTAGTCGTCGTGGAAGAAGATCAGGTCCCCGGGCTGCAGCTGGCTGCGGTCCACAGCGGCGCCGTAGCGCATCTGGTCCGTGGCCCCGTGGGGCAGGCGGATGCCGAACTGACCATAGATATACATGGTAAAGCCCGAGCAGTCGAAGCCGGAGGGGCCTGCGCCGCCGTATACATAGGGGGCCTTGCCCACAAAGGACCGGGCCAGGGCGGCGATCTCCGCCCCGGTGCCGGAGGCAGGGGCAGCAGGCGCAGGGGCGGGGGCGGCAGGCCGGGCGGCGGCCAGGGTCAGGTGATCCCCGGACATATAGCCGGTTTTGCCGCTGTACTGCACCCGGAACCAGCCGTTTTCAAAGCCGGACACGTCCACATATTCGCCCCGGGAGACGGTGGCCAGCACCGCGCCGGAGGCGGCGGCCCCGCTGCGCAGATTCAGCCCGTCGGAGATGACCCGGGCCACGCAGCGCAGGTCACCGGCAGAGGACCGGGCCGTCACATAGTCCGCAGACATATAGCCGGTTTTTCCGTCATAATTCACCTTGTACCAGCCGTCCTGGCGGCCCAGGATGGACACGGCGGTGCCCCGGTTCAGCTCCGCCAGAATGGCGCTGCCGGTGTTGGCGGCGGCCCGCAGGCGGACGCTGTCCGCCGTGACGCCCACGGCCAGAACGGACGTGGAGGAGGCGGGCTGGGCAGGAGCGGCGCTTTCGGTTTTCTCCCGGGCAGGGGCCTCCGGCGCAGGAGCTTCAGCGGAAACCTCCGCAGTTGCTTCCTCCTGGGCGGCGGTGTGGATGGCCTGGGCCGGGGGCGTGTAGTCCGCCTCCGTTTCCGGGCCGTCTACCACCGGGCGCAGGTCCCGGGCAGGCAGGGTGTCGATGTTATAGGTCATGGCGTCCATCCGGGGCTGCCCGCCGGGCAGCGCGGAGATGACGCACAGGGACAGGGTCAGGGCCGCCGCCAGCACAGCGGCAGCCGCCTTGCGGCTGAGCTTCATGAACAGGACTCCTTATCGGGTGTGGATGGATCGGCTTACTTGCCGGCCAGGGCGCGCTCCAGCCAGATGCAGCCCACGTCCATGGCGGCGTAGAGGCTGTCCTTCTCGGACTTCTTCACCACCCGGTCCCGGGACTTCAGGTCGGGGTCGGTCATCTGCAGCTGGACGGACACCCGGGTGGCCACGTCCATGTCCTGCTCCTTCTTGGTGTCCAGGATCTGCAGCAGGACGATATACTTGTCGGCCATACTGCCGTAATAGATCAGGTTGTCAACGCGACGCAGGGGATGATTTTTATAAACAAGGCCGTTGCCCTTTTTAACCTCAGACATAACACTTCTCCTTTTAATAAATACTTGTAACCAAATTGTAACACATGGCCCCAGGAATGTCAAACGCCCTTCCAATGGAAAGCCAAACCCTCCGGCCCCGCCGGAGGGTTTGGCTTTCCATCCCTATATCTCCCGGTTGTTTCCGCCATGGACCAACCGGAAAAAGAGCGTCACATGCTGCCGCAGCTTTTCCAGGCACTCGCCCTCCCGCTCCGGCTGGCGGTCGCAGATGCCGATCAGGGTCAGCACCGGGGCCACATACAGCATGGCCAGCGTGTCCGGGTCCTCCGCCGCGATCTCGCCGGACGCCATCAGCGCCCGGAAGATACCGGCGTGATAGGCAAGCACCCGGTCCACATAGCGCCCGGAATACAGGGCGGCCAGCTCCGGCGAGCGAAACTGCTCGATGGTCATCATGCGGCGAAAGCGGCTGATCTGCTCATTATGAAGGGAGTATGCAAAAATCTGCCGCACCTTCTCATAAAGCGCGTCCTCGGTGATCTCCGCAAAAACCGGGATATCCCGGGACGCGCTCTGCACATGGATGTCAAGCCTGCCTGTGTCCGCCTCATACTGCGCCGCCGTGGACTCCATAATGGCGTCAAAAATCGCCTGCTTGCCCGGAAAATGGTTATAGAGCGAGGGAGCCCTGATGCCCACCGCCTCTGCAATTTCCCCCACGCTGACAGAGTCATAGCCGCGGGCGGAAAAAAGCTCCAGGGCCTTGTCCAGAATTCTCTGCTTCGTGTCCTCCTGCTTCATCATCGCGCCCCACTAACAAGTATTAGTTAGTGGTATTATAGCAATTCCTCCGGAAAAGTCAAGCCGGGAACCGGCCCCGTCACAGGGCGGCAAACAGCGCCGCGCCTTTTTTCCGCAGCCACCGGTGCAGCACCGCGCACAGCAGCAGGTTGGCCGCCGCGAAGCAGGCTGCGTATCCGGCAAAGCCCAGCCGCCAGCCGGGCAGCAGCAGGAAGCCCGCAAACAGCAGGATCGTGTAGCCCATGCCGCCGAACAGGGTCAGCATCACCGGCGCGCTCTGCTTGATGGGCATCAGCTGGTCGGTCCAGGTCAGCACCGGCATTTTCACCCCCAGGGTCAGGCCCGCCAGGGCCCCCAGCAGGGCATAGGACGCGGCAAACACCGCCATGACCAGAAGCCTCACCAGGCCCAGGGGATAGACGATGGCCGCGCACACCGCGCAAAGCAGCAGCGGCGGGACCGTCAGCAGCACCTGCATCCGCAGCTTCGCCCGGAGGGCCTGCCACGGCTCCACCGGAAGCGACTGCATGAGCCACAGGCTCTTTCCCTCCAGGGACACGGAGGGGGCCGTCATGAGATTCATGGACGCCAGGCCGCACAGCAGCACCTGTCTCTTATACACATCTCCGAGCCCACGAGACATCTCA